>OAPS01000001.1_pt1 | contig 44300 bp, 54 predicted proteins | sample 1516251 | NCBI WGS metagenome assembly OAPS01 (sample SAMEA3275578, study PRJEB22092) | marine metagenome | biome: Marine; feature: Surface water; material: sea water | collected 2014-06-21T11:30:00+00 | depth 1 m
TATGGTCTGCTTATTATTAGTGGTCTTTTTTTAGTGAATAAAGGGAAAAACTAAAGTGGATATTAGAAATTACGCTTTTGAATTTACCCGTTTCTTTAAATTCTAGCCATTTACTAATTACATTTGCCATCATAACATGATACGATCCATGACCGGCTATGGCACAGCCGAGGTGCATACAGAAAAATATAGTGTTAAGGTTGAGATTAAAGCCTTAAATGGCAAGTACCTTGATATTAACTTAAGAATACCACGATTTTTAATGGCAAAGGAAATCGAAATACGTAATACTTTTGGAAAGCTTATTGAAAGAGGAAGTACCTCGATATCAATCCATATTGTAAAGCATGAAATAAGTGATAACGAAATCCAAATTAATGAATCACTTGCCAAACAATACTATGTCAGCCTTAATCGACTTCACTCGCCCGCGGTTTAAATTTCGCTGCACTTCAGGACGATTCGCCAAAACCGTTTGGCACCAACTCCGGGAAGTCTGAAAAAACTCCGCCGTGATTTCATTCGATGTTATCTGTGTTCTATTTTCCATACCATTCTTTAGTTAAAAAATTTGTTTGAACGATCCCAACCCTCACCCTAAAGAGGCGGAAAAATATCCCGACACCAATGCGTCACCCCGAGGAGGAGATGCCCGTCCGGCATCACCCATCCCGTATCCTTGCGATCCTCCAGAACTTGCGAGTCATGCGCTGCAATCGTTGCATCCTCAATATGCTGCGACCAGACCAGCACCGTGATCGAATCATCCGGCATCTCATCGGCGACCGAAATCCATCGACCAATAAAGAGGCCCTCCATATTTTTCTCCGTTGCTTCACTCATAAAATTCTCTAGTTAAAAATTTCACTAACCAAAATCCAAAATCCAAAATCCAAAATCCAACAACCCTCTACCTCTTCCGACCGCGCCTCGCAGCCGCCTGCTTATTCATCATCTCCTCAAATTCCTTCGCTTCCCGCTCTGCCCGCTTGCGCTCGCCCTCCTCGATCCGGCGAGCCGCCTCCCGGGTCCGCTCGTAGGTCATCGTCCGTTGCATTGCGACGCGCTCCCGCTTCGGCGTGGCCGCCTGACCCTTCAGCTGCTGGCGCGGTTTGTGGAGACGCGCATTCTCCGCGTAGGCCGCCGACGACTCCGCCGACTTCTGCCCCGCCACCTTGATCCGATCCCCCGTGATCCGCTCGCCCTCGTCCGTGAAGACCGCCTTGACCACCTCGTGAAAGGCCGCCCTCGTCTGCCCGAAAATCCACCCGATATCCTCCCCCGAAAATCCACAGATCACCGGCTTGTACAATTCAAACGCCGTCGCATACCAGCGCTGCACCAGCCCGAAGGCCGTCGGCGCCGCCGCGAGGAAACGCATCAGCCGCCGCTCCGCCAGCACCGCCACCGCCACCAGCTCCATCTCCCGCTCCGATTCCGCCACCGGCACCTCCCTCGAGATCGACCGGCGCTCCGGGCGCTTCCCCGTCCGCTCATAGCCGAGACGCAGCGCCCCGTCCGCCTTCGCCATCGCCGCGCGGACCGCTCGCTTGTTGCCCGCATACAGCTTCGGCCCCAGCCAATCCCCCACCGAGATCGAAGAGGACAATTCCGAAAACATCCGGTCACTCACCCACGTCGGCAGCATCGACGGCCACATCTCCCCGATCCCCAGGATCACCCGTTGCAAGACACACACCGGCGCCAGCCCCCCGCCTGCGATCCAGTGCATCAAATCCACCCGCGCCTGATCCGACGCCACCGCTGCCTCACCCGGAGTCACCCAGTCGAGCCGCAGCATCGGCTCCGCCGGAGACGGCCAAAGCGTCGGCGTCAGCAGCTTCGCCACCGACACCGACACCTCACCCTCCTGATCCGAAGCGTGCTGCACCACCTCCACCGGCTGATTGTTTTCCCAGTAAGTCATTTCAGCGGTCCAAATTATTTCGCCACCTTCACCGTCACCGCCCCGTTGCGATCCGTCTCCACCACCTCCAGCGGCACCGTCTGCGGTCCCGAGTCCTCCGGACGCGGCAGCAACTTCTCAAGATGCCCGCGCCAGGGCAACTCCACCAGCAACGACGATCCGCAGAGACGAAAGCGACGGGCCCACTTCGGCGGCCTCTTTTCATCGACCCGCTTCATCGCGAGCTGGCCCTCATGCTCCCCGCGCCCCAGCGCGAAAATCACATGATTCCCCGGCTCCAACCCCGCCGCACTCGCGACATCCGCCCGGAGCATCAGCGAGACCCGCGTTCCCTTCTTATCGACCCGATACCGCGCCGGCGTGCCCACGATCCGGCTGTGAAACTGCAATATTTGAAAACTCATTTCCCCTTGTCCTTTCCGATTGAAAAACTTCACCCCGCCATCAGCGAGCCCACGTCCGACTGCATCACATCGCGATGGGAAAACGAATTGTGATACTCCGAGCCCGCCAGGTAGACCATCACCTCATTCTTCCCCTCCTCCTGCACCCGATACGTCGAGCGACGGCGCGTCCGGCTCCCCGGGAACATCGGCATCCCCTCGAGATCCCAGAGCAGGCCCATCAGCAGATGCATCTCTTCCGCATCCTGCAGATTGAAAAACCCCGCGATCGAGACCCAGCCCGGCTCAGCCCCCGGCTTCGGACGATCCAGCTCCCGCCGATTCATTTCCTTCACCGATCCCGGCGCCCAAACCTTCACCGACAGCTTCACCTGCCCCACCAGCGGCGCATACGGATGACGCCCCTCCAACTCCATTTGTTGATACTTCTCACTCATAAAAACTTCCAAAATCCAAAATCCAAAATCCAACCACCCCTCACCCACGCGGCGCGAGCCTCACCCAAAAGTCCCCGTCGCGGTAACACGTCACCCGCCACCGCCTCCGGTTCGCGGTCCAGCCCGGTCCGCAGAAAGCACTGCGCAGCGTATCGCGCCAGAGCTCCGTCAGGCCCGAATAGGGTAGCGACGGCATCGAAAGAAACAGCCCCTGGCCGCGGCAGACCCGGGCGAGCCGCTCCACCGAGATCGTAAACGTCTCCGAGCGACTCCCCACCACGAGGCGGAAGACCTTTTCCAGATCCTCCCGCGTCGGCAGCGATTCATCCCGGTCCGGCGTCAGGCCCTCATCATAGTGCCCCATCTCGATCAGCCTCCGCTCATCGGCGCGGCCCTGGTCATAGATCGATTGCAGAAGACGGTTCAGCTTCACCGTCCACTCACGCCCACCGATTGCCAGCTCCGCCATGGCATCCGCCGCATCACCGGCCATCTCCATCCTCGCGAGATCACCCATGCCAGCACTCCACGCCCTCCAGGTTCGGGATTTTCACGACATTACGCGGCAGGCCCTTTTCCTGAAACTCCACGATCTCCACCGTGCCGCCCGCGCCATTCTCCACCTCCGTGAGAATTTCCCCCATCGCAGCCGCCCCTTCCACGAAACCCTCCCGGGCAATCCCCACGATGTCCTCAATGGTGAGACACCCCGCCTCCAGCTGGATCTGGGCGAGACGGCTTCGGATCTTTTCCCCGTGCATCGACCGCCGCTCATCGAGGGCCTTTCCCAGAGGCGTCTCCGGAGGAGCCACAAAACTCGCTTGTGAAAAGATGCCGCGACTCATGCTGCCTCCCCCGTCTTGTCGCGCTTGGCGCGGTCTTCGAGAATGCGGGCCAGCGCTTCCGCCGGCGTGCATCCCCACTCATTCGCCCGGATCAGGAGCACCCTCCGTGCCCGGTCCGACAACTTGGAAATATCGAATTCAATGGTCATGATTCGTGAATATTTTCACGCATCATGAAAGCAGTGCAACTATTTTCTTGCTTTTTTTTCACGATCCGTGAAAATTAGGCATGAAAACATTAAAGGAATGGATGGATAGCAGCGGAGTGGGACTCGAGGAGGCTTCACAGCTTTTCGGAAAAACAATCGGAACGATCCGCAACTGGCGCTCCAGCGGAGTTCCTGCCAGTCAGACTGACTGGGTAAACAAACAGATCGCCGCCTATGAATCCCGAAGATCGGAGAATATAAGCGACCGACTCACACTCAATCCCACTGCCGAGCAATTCGACGAATGGAACAGCGCAGCCCTGAAATCGGGAAAGATCATTCGCGAATGGGCTATGGACGCACTTGAAGACGCAGCCTCTTCCGAACTCTACGACACGGGAAACAAAACGACACTCCGAGTGGCAGAACCTGCCCAGGACCATGCGGACCATGCGAAGGATGGAAATTCGTCCCCGAACGACAAAAACGAGGAAAGTGCCTGATCCTGAAATTTAAAGCCAAGTGAGCTATGAACAACGCAACATCCATACCAACGCCCGCCCTCAAAGTCACCTTTCGTGACTTTCAGGAAGCAGGGGTCTGCGTTTCGTAGCCCCCTACTTCCCCAAACGAGTCTGACAGACCGGACACATCACCGAAGTCTTCTCGATCCGGTTGCCGCACGCACCACAGACATAGCGGCGCACAGAGTCCATCGCCAGACCCGCGACGACCAGGACTACGCCCATCACCCAGCCCGGCGTGAAACACATCACGATCCCGACCAGGCAAATCAAAGACGCCACCACCGCGAGCGGACGCTTCGCCTTCCGCTTCGTTACGGCCTTCACCGGCCCCGCCGTCGATACTTTCCGAATGCTCATGGTGGAATCAGATTAGTCAATCTCAGGCGTTTCCGCAAGCCTTTCCCGATCTTCCTCGAGCCGGGGCTCGATCAAATACTCGCATTCGAAGACAATGATCGGCGGCGGATCGATCATCAGGCACACGTCCGGCCGGATCGCCGTTCTGCGCAGGCATGTTTCACAGCCCTCGCGCCAACCCTCCTCCGGGTCATCGCTCCCGACGCCGTTGCATCGCTGCACATCATTCGGCAACCATTTTTCACTGCTCATTTCGACTACTTCCGATCGATGATCATGCTTCTAAATCCTAAACAAATCCCCCTGAGAAAGCTCCGCCTCAATTCGCTGCCTTGCTCCTTCAAAATGTTCCTGATCTTTTTCGATTCCGACAAAGCTTCGACCAGTCCGGATGCAGGCGATCGCAGTGGGAGCCCTTCCCATAAAAGGATCAAGAACCGAGCCGCCCTCCGGGCAGCTAGTCTTCACACATCGCCCCATCATCGCCACCGGCTTCGGTGTGGGGTGTCCGTTACGTTCCGAGCCAGTCACTCGTGGATACTTCCAAACGTCGGTCATCGTCTGATGAGTGTTGTCGAAGTGGCAGCGCGTCGAGTAGAACTTGCGCTTCAGGTCGTCGTGCTGGCGCTTCAGGTCGTCGTGCTGGCGCTTCAGGTCGTCGTGCTCGCGGTTAAACGCCGCACCTTTTGCCTCTGATTGTAATCGCTTATATTGTGATTCTGTCGGCATGGACCATTGGCTCTTGCTGAACCAGTGGTCAGCCATCCGTGGATGAAACCCAAAAAAAGCCGCTACGGTTTTATTATCCCACCCTGCCTTGTCACGCTCGCTTCGCAGATAGCAACGCACAGGCTCCCACCCCTCCCAATAGCTTTCCGCGTTATTATTAAACCCCTGCTCACCGAGCATGAAGAAAAGCGCCCTTTCGGTAGCCGTCGGAAACATCCGATGCTTATCGGATTCCATGCCCTGACCGCTCCCCTTGTCCCAAACGATCTCATTCCTCATCGTTAGGCGCTCCGAATCCGCCAGCCCGCCACAATACCACAGCCGCCACAAACTTTCCGCCTCCCCCCAAATATAGGCGCTCGCGTTCTCCTTCAGTGATGGCCGACACGCGCTCCAACATTCCATGAGAAAGACGTCGAGCTTGTCCCGGTAGAGATTGTCATGCATTACGCCCTCTTTTTCCTTTCCCATTCCATAGGGAGGATCCGCGATCATCACATCAAAACTGCCGGAATCGAGCAAAGGAGCAACGTCACGACAATCTCCCCGCCATATTGTAACCGTAGACGAGATCACAAGTCGCTGAACAGTATCATCCGACCCGGGCACTGCCACCGTTTCAAGCAATCCAAAAGAGTCGTCTTCTAATTTCATTTTCAATTTTTCACCACCATGTCGAATCCGCCTCGGCATCGTGACAAATCCAGCCCTGTGGGGGCGCCCCCACAGATCACGGCGCCCCGTTCCCCATCGCCCACGACGCCTTCGAAACCAGCAGCCCGCGCACATGGAGGAAGAAATTCATCTTCTTCACAAACTCATCGCCGCCCCACATATCCTCCCACCGCTTGCCCGTCTCCGGGTGCATTTCGTCCCACCGGCAGACCGGCGCGTGACCGATCACCCTGCGCTTCTTCCCCGCCGCTGTCTCCAGGTCCGCCGGGGGTTCCCATTCTGGCAGAAGTTCCCTACTCATTCCGGTGAATAGCTGAATTGTCCCTCATACCCGAGCCGCTCGTGATAGATCAGAGCCTCCGCCGCCCTGACACTGCCCACGTAGCCCGCGCTCGCGTGCCAGAAATCCGGAGGCGTCAGACTGGGGATATGCCGCACCCGCACCCCGGCATCCTCATCGACCGGCTTAAAAACGATCTCCTTCTTCGTGTGCCAGTGCCCGCAGAGCCATTCGCAATGTTTCGCCGTGGCCCATTGCTCGCGCGCCTCGAGCTGCATCGTTTGAAACAGGCGCGGCTTTTTCATGATCCCGTGCTCCAGGCCCAGCAGCGTCGTCCCGAAGGCATAGTATTTCCGGTCGCGAGGCTCCGTGTCCACCGAGATCCACTTTTCATTCCGGAAGCCGAACTCCAGCGAATCGCCCAGCGTCCAGATCCGCGTCGCATCGTGGTTGCCCGGCACGATCACCACCTTCACCGGCGCCATCTCCGACAGGGCCGCGATCACCTCGCAGATCACCTGGCGACCCGCCCGATACGCTTTGAACCATCGCCCGTCCACATCCTGCTTCGTCCCCCGGGTCGTCGTATTTTCCGCATTATCGACGTGAAAAAAATCGTTCCCCACCGGAAAGAGGATCTCTTTGAAGTCATAGTGCTGCGACTTCCGCCACAGCTCCGCGGCCGCTTCCAGCACCAGCTTTGAGGCGATCTTCACATCGTAGTCCTCCCAGCCCGTCTCGCGACCCCAGCAGAGTTTCCCGAAGTGCGGGTCCATGATCGACGGGACAAAGAGAAACTCCTTCTTTTTCCGCACCCGCGCCTGCTTCGGCGCCGGTAGCCGTGGGGCCGCCTTCAGCGTTGCCGCCATCGACTTCGCGAACGCCTTCAGATCCTCCTTCGCATTCACCAGAGCCACGCGCCGTTTGAAAAACGCCTTCACCTGATAAAGCGGATGGATGTCCACCTCGCCCCGACTATTCTTCGCCCCCATCTGCCACTGATTACAGAGCCAGCGCTCCACCTCCCAGACCTCCTGATCCACCTCGAAAAACTCCAGCAGCTCCTCCAGGCTCGTGATCTCCTTCCGGATCTTTGCCGAGAGCGACTTCTTATTCGCTCCCGTATGCGACCACTCCCGCTCCTCCCGCTGATCCGACGGCAGGTCCGAAAGTTCCGAGAGCGGTTTACTTTTTCTTGCCATCACGGAGAGCCTTGGCCGTTTTCGCATTTACCAGGATGGATCGCTCCCGATTTCCCACATAGCGGACAAAGCGGATATCCTTCGTCATCTCATCCCACAGCGTGCGGGACCCGACCCGCAAATCCGCAAGCGCATCCTTATAGAGCACCGCCTCCCCGTCCGGGATCGAGCCGATGTAGGCCGCGATCATTTCCCGTGGGGATTCCGTCGCAATATCACGTAAAGAAATCGTTTTCATGATTCATTATTTTCTCCGCTTCTTCTTCGCGAGACGCTCCTCCAACTCCTCCGGATCGATCAGATCCTCCACCGGGATGTCCCCCCGCTTCACCAGCAAAGCCCGCCACGCCATGATCACCCTCGGCACCAGCAGTGCCAGAGTGAGGACGCCGACCAGCAGACCGATCACCGCATTGAGATGCGTGATCGAGATCGCCGTGCCCGCCCCTACCAGCGCAAAAAGTTTGTCCAGCGCAGGAGTCAGATCGTTTGCAGTCTTCAGCATCGTTTGTTTCATGGATTCAATTTCTGCGCCCCTTGCGCCCCTTGCGCCCCTTGCGCCGCCTGCACCTCCTGCCAGATCCGGTAGGTCTCCATCATCCGGCAGGAGATCAGCGTCAGCCCCGCCACGATCACCAGCCCGATAAAGACCCCGAGCGCAAAATCAAAAAAGAACTGTTTCTTCGTAGGCATTCCCATTTCATCCGCAGACTCAGAGCAATCGCAGCGCCTCATCGAAGACATCGCGAGGCAGTTTAAGTGCGGGCTTGTTTTCATAAGCGGCCATGGCCTCGACCAGCGCATAGAGCTGATCCGCATCCTCCACCGACCCGTCCGGCGTAAAGAGCGAGAGCGGCGCCAGAGGAGAGAATCCCCCCATGCGTTCCGAGACGAAGAGCGAATAATTTCGCGGCGAATTCTTCGGCGCCCCCGGCAGGCTCCCCACCGTGTCCGACACCGGAGCCCATCGCGAAAGGATGCCCGAGATCGTCCGCAGCCGATGCCGGACCCAGTAGCTGCGCAGATTGATAATCCCCGCGCGCAGACCCTTCGCAAAAGTGGGAAAGCGGTGATGCCCCCGGCTGTCCCGCCCCAGTGAGTAGAGCCACGCATCGGCCCCCTTCACATTGAGTAAATTTTTCTGCCTTACCCCCAGCGTGTCTACCGCCGGTTCCCACTCCTCAAAGCCGTCGAACTCCCGTGGCTCCTCGACTGAGACACTCGTCAGATCACGATCCTGCAAAAGCGTATAGGTAAAAACATTACCCCATAGCTTCGCCGCCCGATCACAGAGGGAGCGAAACTCCAAAAAGTCCGCCAAACTCTGAAACACCTGACACCCTGCCGAGGCCGCATAGACCCGGTTCGCCACGTAGCTCGTCATCCCCGCCCGCACCGTCACCGGCGCATGGATATTGATTCCGAACCAGCCCGACATGATCGAGCTCTCCCGCAGATCGAACTCCCGATCCCGGTCCCCGTCACGGTAGACCCGCACCGCCCCGTTCCGCTGGCACAGGGCCCGATACCGGCCCCCGTGCAGATCCAGCTTGTAGACATCCTTATACTGCCCCGGCACCAGGATCGCCGCCCCCTTCGGATTCAGGAGACGCTCCACCAGGTAGCGCGAGCCCGGGTACGTCGTCGCCTTCCATTGCACGTGCGTCACCTTCCCCGCAAACTTCCAAAACACATGGATCACACAGCCGAACTCATCCACCTTCGCCTCCGTATTCCGGACGCCGACGATGTTCAGATTCAGATCCTGCTCATCGCTTTCGAAAACCTCATACCCTTTCCGCTTCATCGCCTCCACCAGCGGCGAGGCCGAGCCCCACTCCAGCGCCCGCGTGATCGCGATGTCCTCATCCAGCGACGACCCCTCAGGCTCCGGCGGCACCGGCGCGACCGGGTCTGCATAGTCCTCCACCCCTTCATCCGGTAGCGAGAGCCGCCTGCCGAACAATACATCGAGAACGATGCTGAGGATTTCCGCCAGGGTTTTCATTGAGGACCCCTGGCTGTCAACTACATCCACGCAAAGACCCACGCGAGAAAACGGCGGATCTGCCCAGTGACCCAGTCCCATCCCTTCACGATCCACGCCCTGACCTTCTCAAAAAAGACCATCACCGGGGGAAATCCATACGAAAACGCAAAAAGCACCAGCAAAACCGGCACGATCAAAATCCATCCTAAAATCAGTTTCATCATCGCTATTCTATACTTATGATTTTCCGGTCGACTGCACCGCTGCAAACCACGAACCCCGCTTTTCAAAGGTCCGTCCGCCGACATAGAAAAGATTGTAGCCCGTCGCCGCGCTCCAGAGAGAAACCAGCGCCGTCCGTGCCAGTTCATTCTGCCAGAAACTCGGCGCCAGATCCGTCTGGGTGAAATAGTCGATCACGAAGAGAACGAAAACGCCGTAGCTATACAAAACCGCCGCCGCATTCAGCGCGATACACATCCCCGGCCGGATGTTTTTCGAGAGCACCGAATCCGAGAGCATGTCCGCCGCATGGCGCGCTGTCACCGCCTGCTGTGTGGCCTGCTCCGTCCGCTCCTTTTCCTGCAGCGTTGCCTGGTAGGCAATCACCTCGTCCGCCATCGCGCGGCGCACCTCCCCGGCCTGATCCGAGGGCAGGCCCTGCTCGATCATCTCCGAGATCGTTTCCGGATCATTCACGCCCAGGATCTTCCCCGCCGCCTTCGCGAGATTTCCCGCCAGCGTCCCGCCCGGGATGAAATCCGTCAGCCCCGACGAAAAGATCACCTTGCCGAATCGACTCAGCTTTTCCAGAAACGGCTTGTCCTCGCTCATGATAGCGGTGGAATGTCAACAGGCCCCACCCCTGCGCCCCTACGCCCCCACGTGCAGGGTGTAGCAATGGGCACCGTATTCAGCCATAATTGTTTTGAAATCCGCCACGCTCACATTGTGCTTTTCCCCGGCAGCGTCTTTGATTGTGACCATCGCAGCCGCTTCCATCTGGGTCAGGTCGATCAGCGCCAGCATCCGCGTGAATGCGGTCTGGTCGTGTTCCTGCGTCGCGAGCTTGATCCCGGTCGAGGTTTCAAAATGCGGCGGGAGTCGGTCGAGTATCTCCTGCGCGGTGAGGTCGCGGACGGTGTAGCCGTAGGTATAGGTCCCCGCGACGACATCAGGAGTCTCCGTCTTTTCCAGCGTCTGCGTAGCCGGATCGTATTCAGGCCGAGGCGCTTTGATGATCTCCACGGTCACGAGATTCGGATCAAGACCAACGATAGGCTCGTCGTCTTTTCGCGGATAGGGGAAAAGTTCCGTGGTTTGGGTGTTGTAGAGTTTCTTTTCCATTAGTCAAAAGGTCCGTCGGTGGAGTAGGTCGATCCGTTGTTCGTGCCGTGGTTGCCGTTGCCCGAGTAGTCGAGAACGTCGTCGTTGTCGGTAAGCCACCAAGCCATAAGATTATCAGTAACATGGATTGCATTACTTAAATCAGAAACTTCCGATACAGATAGCTCTCTATTGTAGACACGAACATCAGATATTTGCCCATCGAAAGCGCTGCTTCCATTATATGAACCAATATAAAAATCATCTACTGAACTAACAATATTCACTGTTCCTGAGACTAATGCAGGAGAAGTTTGTAATATATTATTAATGTAAAGTTTAAACCCGCTTGAGGTTGAAGATCCATCGTAAGTAGCAACGACATCAATCCATTGATTCGTAGGTATTACGGCGTCTGAATCACGCCCGATATAATCGGACCCGCTGCTATTAATAATAAATCGAATACGATTGTTACTCAATTTTCGTATGTGGTATCCCGGATCGACGCCCAAAGGGATATTTCCTATAATTACTTGCTGAGGTCCCGAGGCGTGAGATCTTATTCTAAGCGCAATGGAGAATTCGCTAGATTGCGTAAATTTAAACGCCCCGCTGCTATTAACAATAAAATCATTTACTCCATCAAAATCCCGACTCGCATTCCCAAACGTCGGACCACCTGCCGCCGCATAACGATATGGATTCAGAATCATGCTCATGCCCGTGTCCCGATTAGCCAAATCTTGAGTCCTGCTCCCGCCGTCGTGCTTCCCACTTGATCTATGTCGACCGTGATCTCCGCGTCGTCTGCCAGTGCAGAGTCTGAAATCACTGCGGCAGTAGCGGCTGTTTCGCTCGTCTTTTCGCTGGCGTCGATAGACAGCTTCGTGCTGAGAATCGTCGAGCCGCTTTCGTTCACGTCCACGATGATCGTCGACCCTACCGGCGCAGTCGTCACCGATGCGCGAATCCCAGTCAGCGTCATGGCATACGGCATTCGGAATGTCGCGACTCCGATAGCTGCGGCAAGGTCTGTCGTCTCGTCCGAACAGGCGATTCCGATTTCGGTAGCGGTCGCTTCCCACGCCGCTCCTCCCGCGCCGTCGCTCGTAAGCACCTGCCCGTCGCTGGATGCCCCGGCTCCGAGTGATGCCGCGTCGAGGCTCGACAGCGCCGTCACGCCCGTTCCCCCATTCGCCGCCGGTAGTGTCCCGGTCACATCGGTGGTCAGGTCTACCGATCCCAGCGTGATCTCCTGCCCCGAAAGCGAAAGATAATCCAGCGATCCGGCCAGCGTCACGTCGGTCGAGTTGTCAGTCCCCGCAGCGTCGACTCCCAGCGTCGTTCTCGCGGTCGCTGCGTCGGCATCGTCGATCAGACTCGCGCCGAATGCGGAAATGCCGTGGACGCCGGATGTGATCTCCGCATGGGTCGAAACTGCGCCGCTCGCCTCAAAGTCGCCGGTATCGCTCGCAGCGGCTGTTCCCAGCGAAGAGGTCAGCGCATAGCCGCTCAGATCCTGATCGCCGGTATTCGTGCCGCTCGTGTTTCCGATCACGACTTTCTCCGCATCAGTCACGTAGTTCTCATCCGCTCCCAGCGCAGGCGCGAAAGTCTCGTCCGGCGCTCGCTGTCCTTGGCAGTTGATCACAAGCACGCCGGTCGAGGCTTGCAGCCTTCCTACGGTCGCTACGGGCTGCACTGCGCCGGTCGTCGGCTTGGTATCGGTCAGCGCTCCCGTGCCAACAAAAAGTTCGTCGTTGAGCGCATAGCCCGGTGTATCGGTGTCGAAGGATCGGATCTCTCCGACAATCACGCCGTCGCCTTCTCCGTTGTTTGCCAGTTCCTCAGCCAAGAGCGCAATGGCTGGCATCTTCGCCGGGTCGGATTGATCTGCCGCCGCTACCTCAACACGGTCGGAACTGCCGACGTGTCCTGTCACGTAAACCGGCGTCCCTTTCGCCAGTGTCCCGCCGCTGGTGTTTTTGACGTGGATGTAAAGCGTCCCGGCGATGTTTCCGTGAATGTGATTAGCGGTGAGTAGTCCGGCGACAGTCAGATCATCAGACCACGTTAGATCATAATCGTCTCCGCTTGCCTTCGTCGCAATCTGGCCGGTTGTGCCGCCGGTCAGTCCGGAAATGTCCGCCGCTTGGATCGCCGTGTCTGCCGTGGCTCCCTGTGCTGCCGTCGCAAAATCTCCCGTGTCGGAAGTCGCAGCCGTGCCCAGCCCGAGATTGGTCCGCGCCGCTGCCGCATCGGTCAGCTCGCTGAGGTTGTTGGCCGCCACCATGTCACCGGCCCCCGCATTCGTCCATTCGACGTCGTAATCGGTCGCGCTCGCCTTCGTCGGAATTTGTCCCACGGTCCCGCCCGCTGGCAAGCCAGGGCCGGGATCTCCGTCGTCCCCCTTCGCCCCCTGACCGGCCACGCTCACCGTGATCGCATCGGTCCCCAGCGTCAGCGTATAGGGCGAATTCCGCCCCGTCTCCGCAAAGGGCCCGCGCTTCGGGAGTCGCTCTGCCTTGCCCTGGATGCGGTAGTCTCCCACCGTCGGCGTACTCGACGGCCCGACCTCCACCGCAAAAAAGAGCTGGTGAGAGGCTCCCCACACCGTAGCGAAATCATCACCCTCCGCGATCTCATTCGCCGTTGCCGGATCGATGTTGATGCTCAGGACCTGCCCCGAGACCGAAATTTCACTCGAGTCTTCCGTGATCGTGAAAAGCGGATCCCCGTCCGACGTTGCCGAAAACGAAATCTTCTGCCAGGCATTCGCGAGATCGTAGCCCTCCGGATACGTGACCACAAAATCAAACGGCAGCCCCGGCGCGTAGCCATGGGGATTCGGCAGCGATACCGCGCGGGAGGTGATGATACTCGTCGACATATCTTAATGCTCTCGATAGACCCGCACCCGGGCCGAGTGGGAAATTCTGCGTTCGGAATTCTCCGGCATCGGCTGGCCCGTCACCTGCACCGTCACCGAAGCATCCGCGTAGGAAGGCCCGAGCGGCGTGCGGGCCGCGTTGATTTGCGGAGTCGATCCCCCATACAGCGCCGTCGCGATGCTGGTACCCGACGGCAGCGAGATCGTGACCGTGTTCGTCGCATCGGTGAACTCCACTGTCACCGTCTCCGACGCCCCGGAGAGAAAGTCCGCCTCCACATCCGCAGGCTCATCACCGTCCGAAGGCGACCAGGTGAAAATAGTGTTATCAAAGGTGTCCCGGATATCCCACGACTCCGACGCCCCCGCCACGATTGCTCCCGCTGAGATCGTGTAATCTTCCAGCGGGATCACCAGCTGCACCGCCTCCGTCAGGTAGGCCGTCGTCGTCACCCGCGTGCCCAGGCTGATCCCGGTCGAGGTCGCCGTCAGCGACTGGATCGACAGGGTCGTGTCCCAGTCTGCCTCCACCGTGCTCGATCCCGTCCCGCTCGTCGATCCCGAAAGATCCCCGAGGACATACGCCGAGCCGTTGTAGGTTAGGTAAAAATCACGCAACAGCGTCACCTGCAGCCCCGGGTCCGACGGCGTCAGCAGCTTCACCTCCGCGCGGTAGAGACGCGACTCCGTGTCCTCCGTATCAATCGTGATCGCGTGGGTGTCGTCGTGCGTATCGCCCTGATCCAGCGTCGTGATCGTTTCCGTCGAAAGCGTCGCCGAAAAATCGCGGTCATCATTCGCCAACTCCAGCGAGACCTGCATCGCCGCATCGAAAAAGCTCCGGAGGTCGCCCTCGCCATTGATCAGCTGAGACTCCACCAGCGCCGGATCGACAAAGCATTTCCGTTTGAACCGCCGCAGCGCCGCATCATTGATTTCCGTGAGGGCTCCCGAGGTCAGCGTGATCGCCCGGTCCGTGTCGAATTCCTTGATCGTCACGTCCACTGCGGTGATGTCCGGATCCTGGATCACCCCGCGCTTCACCGTTGCCACCGCCACATCGAAGCGCTCTTCCGCCGTCAGGCTCAGGAGATAGCCTTCATCCGACGGCGCCTCCTGCCCCGGCTCGCCCGCCGGGAGCCAGTCCGTCACTTGCGGGACGCGGAGCTTCTTCGTCAAAATATCGAAATCAATCTCCACCGCGAGATCATCCGTCGTCGCCCCGTCCGCCGCCGGTTGCACCAGCATCACGAACGAAACCGCGTCACTCGTGCCCGAGGCATTCGTCGCCGTCACCGAGACCGTGTAGGCCGTGACCGCAATGTCCGTCGGCGTCACCGTGAGGACGCCCGTGCCGTCATTGATCACCGCCCCTGCCGGAGCCCCCGAGACCGCCCAGCTCGCCGGGGATTCCGTCGCCGTGAAGGTCGTGGAAAACGCCACCCCCGAGGGCACTGTGAACAGTCCGGGGTCTTCGTTGATAACGGGAACAGCCATAAAAAAATCAGATTAAAGGACAGAAATCGAACCCACCCCGGACATTTCACCCGGCGTATCAAATCGCGGACCGGACACCGCAATGAACCCGCGCGGATTCGTGACATCATTGTCCGTATCCCATCGCACCAATCGCGCCCGCAGCGCAAAGCGGGCCGAGGCCGGAGCCGTCGCACTGCTCCATTTTCCGTAGAGGAGCTTCTCCGCCGTGAGGTCGCCCGCCGAATCGCGCCGCACCCGATAGCCAAAGACATCCTCCACCGGCGTCCCCGTCAGCGTCAGCTTCTGATCGAGGACCGGCGTTTCCACCCAGGCGACATCTTTCAGGTTTCCGCCCGGGGTGCCCGGCGTCGTGTCCGCCTCGAGCACACCCAGCTCCATCACAAGATTGCAATACACCGCCGTATTCGCCTGCAGTGCCGCGAGACCCGCCGCGAACATCGCCGTCATCGTGCGCGAGGCCGTCAGATTCTCCGCCTCCACCGTGTGCTCCCACAGGGTCCGCTCCAGCGTTGCCCCGTAGTAGCTGGATTCCCCGGTGCCATACTGCACCATCGGATACCAGAGATTTCCATCCGTCGCCGCGTAGCCGAGATGCGGCAGGTCGTAGCCACCGCGCACCGGCATCGCAATCGAGGCCCCGGACTGATTCTGATAAATCTTCCCGATCTGATCCGAGGTCGGCGCCGCAATCACTCCCGACGTCACCGGCAGCACATCAGCCGCCGCGTCATGGATCGCCGGAATCAACGCCGGAGCGACCCGTGGCAAGAGAGACCGGTCGAATTCAATGATCCGCTCACCCGGCACAAAGGGCACCACCGCGCGGCCGCGTTGCGGATACACCTCGCCGAAAAGCGGGATCACCACCTCGTCCGCATAATCCGTCGTCGTCGTATTCAAAGCCGCCAGCGTCCCCGGGGCCAATGCCTCCAGCGCCGTCACCCGCGCCTCGAGCGCTTCGATCCGCGCCTTCGCTTCCGGCGTTTCATCGAGCGGATGCGTGTGCGCCTGGTAAGTCGCCGGCCGTCCGTAGCCCTGCACGATCACGACATACTCGCCAGCCGTCGGTGTCGATGCAAAGCCCGAGACCGTCACCGCATCCGTAGAGGTGCGCGCCACCGTGTAATCTTCCGGCGAGATCCGGAGCTCCGAGCCGCCCGTTTCCCAGACCGCCACCTCGACATACTCCACCTGCCCATCGCTCAGCCGCACCGAATGCGTCCCCGTCCCCGCGTCCGTCACATCGACCGCCGACCCGTTCGAAGTCGTCGACAGCTGAAAGGTGTTCGTCGTCGGGGCCAGCACGTAATACGTCGTCGAGGTCGAAAGCCCCGCGGGCAGCGCCCCGCCCGAATTCGTCAGCGTGACCGGATCGCCCGCCTCATAGCCATGCGAAGCCGCCGTGAAAATATCCGTCCCCGCATCTGCGGTGAAGGTGTTCGGATTCTCCGTCAGATTGTGATTGATCACAAACGAAGTCGCCGACCCGTCCCCGATCACCTCCTGATAGGCCCGTTTTCCGACCAGCAGCGCATCCGTCGAAAACTTCGCATTTGTCGTGCGCGAAAGCGGCTGCGCCCAGTCGAGATCCGCCGCCACATTGTGCGAGTCATCCGAGACCCGCTGCGAAAAGGTCCACGTATCGCGAAAGATCACATCCTGGTATTTGCCGGGAGTAATCCCGTCCTCCACCTCCAGCGCGAGTTCGAAGGGCACCTCGATCTCCCCCGTCGAGGCATCCGCGCCGCGCATCAGGGTCCGCATCGCATCCGTCCGCGTATCGAGCCGAACCAGCGTATCCGGGGCCGGGCTTTCGAAGACCTCAATCGTCATCAGCGACTGCACCGAGGCAGACATCGTCCCGCGAAATTCGATGTAGGCGCCGTTCGTGACCTCCGTCACCGTGAACGTCCCGCCCTCATCCGCAAGCGGAGCCAGGCGCGTCCCGATGGCTGCGATATCCGAGACCGGCACCACGATGGGGTCCGTCTTCACCCCGCCCCGCACGATGCGAAACGACCCGCCCGAAAAACTCGGCGGGATGAACAATTTCTGGATCGCATTCCGCGTCGGACTGTCCGGGCTGCCCGCTTGCAGTTCCGTGATCACCGGCGCATCCACCGGCACCACCTGCTTCACGACCGTCTCCGCCACCGGCGCCTGCCGCAGCTGCAAAATGTAAGCAAAGCCCCCGTCGAAAGACACCTCGTCCACATCGACGAAAGAAAGCGGCCAAAGCCCGTTGTCCGTGCACGTGATCACCGGCTGCTCCGTGTTATCATCAAACACGATCCGCTGGCCCGAGAGATACGAGGTCACCGTGCAGCTCGTGATCTCCGTGATGCTGCTCGCACCTAGGGCCGCATCGATCGCCGCCTTCAGCTCCGCATCCGTCGGCGCAAAGCCCAGGTCCGCCGTCGTCGCCGAATTCGCCCCCACCGTGATCGTCAGGGTGAAGTCCCCCTGAGTCGGTCCCCGATCCTTCCACCCCAGGCGCGCCGCGATGGAGTGAATCCCCCGCTGATCCAGAACCGCCGTGTCCTGAATTTCCTCCGAGAGCTTGAAGCGCAGGTAAATATCCCCCAGCGCCGGGATCGTCGGAGGAGTAAAGACAGACCCCGTATCGAGCGCGGTCGTGAGACTCAGGCTCGTTTGATTGGCAAAGACACGCGCATTCACACGCGCTGGAGAGTGTCAAGACTCCCCGTCCGCGACCGGCGCCGGATTCGCCGGCACATCCAGCCACTCCCAATCACCCGAAGCAGGGTAGTAGGGAAAGGGCGGATTCAGCGCAATGTCAGATTCTTCCTCGTCCATCAGTTCGCATTTTCATTGCTCACCCAATCTTTTGTTTGGGTGAGATTGCTGTTAGCTGCCCTCTGCATCGGGCATTCTCTGGTTTTTCGTTCGCTTGCTCAGTGCCTCGATTGCGAGAGCGGCTTCCCTGGTGATTCGATCCTTTCCCGTCTCGCGTCTCGCGATGGTTTCGCGAGCCGTCCCCAACATGCGAGCAACCTCGGCTTGTGTGCCAAGGCTCTCGCGCGTTGCTTTATAGGTTTCGGGACTCATGATCTCAACACTATTTTCATGCTGCGCTTTCAAAGTGCTTCAAAAACTGCGCCCTCGTTCCGTGAATAAATCCTTCAGGCTGAAGATTGAAAGTAATTTCAACCGCAGCCTCTGCAAGCCCCTGACGAGCGAGCTTTCTTGCAAAGTCGGAAACGATGCAAGAGAAGTCGTTATCGTCTCCTGCAAACTCGTTCTCAACGATCATTTGAGGAGCAAAGTCTTTTATGAACTGAATTTGGGTGGTGGTCATGTTTTTCATTGTGAGAATATATTACACCATATTTCGTTTGTCGCAACCCTTAAATGTAACTTTTTCTCACTTTTTTCCGACGTCGAAATCGGGCAGCTAACAAAGCAGTAGACTCAATCCGATAAATCGGATTAGTCACTTTAATCGTTCACAACATCAAAAACCGCCCCTCATTCTGCACCGTCGCGAGCGCAGCTTCGAGCGAGGCGATTTCCTGATTGATCCCCGCCGTCAAACGGTCGCCGAATCTCCCGAGTTCCCCCTGCCCTAAATCCGGCAGCGGCACCGCGACCCGCGTCGGCTCGACCGTTTCCACGGCGAACTTCGTCTGGTATTGCAGATTCCAAAAGCCGCTGGCGGTATAGCGCACGAAGGCCTGCCAGGTCCCGTCCGGCTCCGCTCCGGGTGCTTCTCCCGGGCGACTCAGGAGATAGATCGTCGCGAGCCGTGTCTCGTCCGTCACCGTATCGGTCGCCCCCTCGATCAGTTCGAGCAGTTCCGGCCGCACCGGTGGTTCCCATTTCCGCACCACCGAGACTTGCGGCTCGGCCTCACGGCCCGAATCATCCAGCGAAAAATTCACCGAGACCTCGTCCGCCGTCGCCTCATCGCGATCCACTGCGACCACCGTTGCCGACCGCTCATGCGAGAGCACCACATCGACCGCCCGCAAAAGCCGCGCCGAGGCCCGATCCGCCACGATCCCTTCCAGCCGGATCACCACCTCCGTTCCGCCGCCCGTATCGAGCACCGCCGGACCCTGCACCCCGCGCCGGGTAAAAAACGGCGGCACCGCCTCCGAAAGATCGCCCGACACCGCCGCCGCATCCGTTCCAATGGCCCGCCACAAATCCGCTGCGATCTCCACCTCGGGAGATTCCGACAAATACGCATCGACCCGCGCCTCACTCTCCGTCTCCGGAGCCAGCCCGAGCCGCGCCCGCGTCTCCGCCGAAGTCCCGCGCTCCGACACCCGCACCACCGGATCGCCATCCGAAGTCGCCGAGACACAAACCCCCGGCAGGATCGCCACCGTCCACCGCTCCAGCAAGGGAGACCAGCGCACCGTCATCGACCACGGATGCCGCCACTCCGACCGCTGCGCCCGCAAAACCTGCAGGATGCGTCCCCGAAAAAACCGGTCCACAAACCCATTCCACCCCCGGGCAGAAACTTCATACTTACGGGTCGGGATTCTCATCACCTAAAAACCAAAAACCAAAAACCAAAAACCAAAAACCAACATCCAACATCCAACATCCAACATCCAACATCCCGTCAACTCGCCGGACGAAATCGATGCCGCCCCGCCCGTCCCTCCTCCCCCGGCACGAAGCGGTGCACCTGATCAAAATAGACCCACTGCCTCACCCTCTCGATCCGCTTGCCGTCCTCCGCCCAGGTAATCTGCGCCACCGGCCAGAATGCGGTCCCTTCTTCATCCGGTGCATCCCCTTCGGAAAACGTCGTCGCCAGGGTCGGGCGGTGCACCATCGTCAGGGCCTCCGGATCTTCCGGATCAATCGCCCCCGTCACACCCGTGATCCTCACCTGGATCCCGACGTAGCTACGGCGCCGATCTCCGGGTCCTTCGCTGATCGACAGCGTCGGCACGCCGTCATCATACGGCTCGCCATCCTCATCGACTCCGTCTATAAATTGCTCGTCGATCCGGGGGACCATCCCGTTCACCGTCCCCGGAGAAAAGCGCACCTCCAGCAATCCCACCGACTGCACGAAAAACGCCCCCGTGAACCGGAGCGGCTCTTCCTCCTCGATCAGGATCTGTCCCCGCTTCGTCGTCCGCCGGATGAATCCAGGGATCGGTTGATCAATCCACCAGAAGACAAACCGCACAAAAGCCTGCAGCTTCGGGATCACCTCCTCGCGGGTCGCTGCGTAGAAATCTTCAGGCCGTTGATCTTGCATCACCTCACAGCCCTGTCGTCACCAATCCCTTCTTCCGCACCTTTTCGGCAAGGACTCGCACCGCGTAGGCGTCGACTTCCTCACCGACTTCCTCAAATTCCACCGTGATCTCCACCATGTCCCCACGGCGCCGCGTCTCGTAGGGGTGCACATACCACTGCTGCACATTCGTGTCTTCTTTGAACACCGACGGCAGCGACTTGATCACGGTCCGCTTGATCTTCTTCAGCTGCGCAGGCACCCGCCGCCGGACCAGTCGCCAGGTCGCTTTGGAAAACTCCACCGGATACGTCGTCAGATTAAACATCGGATTCGGGATCTCCGTGCCTCCCCGTCCCGGATCCAGACCGGTTGTCCCGAGTGGGGGCTTCGGCAGAAACTCCGGAAAGCGGAGCCGGTCATTCTCATCGACATAGGCGCCGAATTCCGTTTTCAAAAGTTCGCGATCCGGGAAGGCTTCGATCTTTTTCATCACCTCCTCCGTGATGATCGACGTCTCGTCCTGCTCCTGCGTCGGTTCCTGGGTCAGTCCCTCATAGACCGCATCCATCGTCCACTTCCCCTCCTTCGTCGTCCATTGCAGACCTGAGGCCCCTTCAAATCGAAAGCCCTCATAGACCAACGGCACCGAGGTCAGTGCCTCCGTCCGTGAATCGAATAGCCACTGCACGCGGAACTGCCCCACCCCCAGCGAATTGATCGAAAACTGTTCTTTACCGACTTGTCGTGCCATGTCTTAAAAATTGTTGAACCGCACCGGCTCCGGCGGGGTGTCCATTTTTGTCAGGATCTTGTCGAGCCGATCAATCTGCTTCACTGCCTCCACTTCGATCTTCTTCAGCGAATCCGCCGATTCCTTCGCCGGGTCCACGTTGAACAGTTGCTGATAGAGACGCCCCACCGATCCCATCGCCATCTCCGTCGCTGTTGCCATCGATTCGTCCGGCGCGAGCTGACTTGAGAGCTTGTCCAGCTCCATCGCCTGATCCTGCGCTGCCACGAGTCGCTCCAGGGCAGCTTCTTCCAGACCTCGATCCCCTGCCTCCCGGGCCTTCCGCGCTTCGTCCTGCAGGGCCTTCAATCCGTTTTCAATATCCGCCCCCGAGGAAACATCGACGCCCAGCGAGGCCGAGAGCTGATCGCGTAAGAGTCGCGCCTGCTCCTCCGGGGTCATCAGTTCGAAGGCACCCGAGGCCGCCTCTTCCCGCAGCTTGGCAAGACCGTCCGCAAGACCGTCCTGCAGATCGCCGATCTCCTCGACCATGTCCCGCGCCTGCTCGAGCCATTCAAAAACCTCCAGCGCCGAATTCTGCCCCGTCGCCGGGAGACTATCCGACTCCTGCCGCGACCGCGCGAGCGCTTCCATCCCCGCAATCGACTCCTCGAAATTCAGCCCGAAAGGACTCATCTTTTCAGAGACAAAACTCTCCAGCTGCGACTGCAACGCCGCGACCCGCTCCGCCGGTGGGAGGAGTTCCAAATCCTCCGCCGCCATGTCCGACCGGATCTTTGCGATGGCGGCCATCGCCTTTTCGAGTTCCTTTGCGGCGGCTGCTTCCTCTTTCGCAATTTCCTCACTCTCACGCGCGGCTGCAATCGCTTGTGCTTTAAGCCTCGCATTCTCCTCCTGATCCAGCAGATCCTGAATCGCAGCATCATCCCGCTCGCCCGCCCTGACCAGCGCTTCCTCCACACTGCCAGTCGCAACGACGTCTTTCAAAATAGTGCCCCACACAACCGCCTCCGCCGCCTGTTTCTTAAACCAGTTGCTCGCCGTTGCTCCAGACTTGGCTAGGATCGAATCCATCTTCGCCAACTCTGTGACCGTTGCTCCAATATCATCCGGTGCATTCGCAAAAAGCGATTCCAACTCCTCCCGGCTTTTTGTAATAAGCGGCAGCAAACTTTCCCCCACGGAATCGCCGACCAGTTTCAGCATGTCGGAATAGGCTACGCCATCCTTTCGTCCTTTCTGGAAAGCCTCCGAAAGAGTGAGAATCTTTTCATCGATCGGCATTGCAATCAAAGATTCCGCCTCGAGCCCCAACCGGTTCAGAACCTCCATCGGTTCACTGTTGCCGAGATCGCCGAGCCGATCCTCCAACTCCCGCGTCACTTCAGAAGCCGCCGAGAAATCTACCCGCATCGCCTCCGCTGCAAACTTTAGACGCGCCAGCGCTTCGATCGGCTCATTCAGCGAGGCCGCAAGATTCCGCATCTCCGCCGCCTCCGCTGCCGCTTGTTTAAACTGCTGGAAAAGTTCCGTGACTCCAAATCCCAGCCCGACCGCACCGGCCGCCGACTTCAGGCCAGACGCCAAACTCGCCCCCACCGACCCCGCATCGCGCTTCATCGCGGAGGTCTCCCGTCGCACATCGCGGCGGGCGGTCTTCAGATTTTGCTGGAAATTGCGGATTCCCAGCTGGAGTTCAGCGCGGACAGCCATGAGATTTAATAGGGATCAGGACGCGAAGGATCTGCCGCCGGTGCGGACTGGGGAGCGGCTTCTTTCTTCTCCACCGGAAACGCCGAGAACCAGCCCGACCATTCCGGACCGACCGGCACGCTTTCCAGCTTGATCGAGATCCGGCCGTCCTGATCATCGGTGAACATCGCGCCGCAGTTGATCCACCGCTTCTTCGTCTCGCCGTGGCTGTTCCGATATTCCCCCGCCGAAGCAGCCAGATCGTGTGTTTTTCGCATACTCATAAAATCAATCAGTTCACCAGCCGTTCATGCCTCCGTATCAAATAGGGCAGCTGTTTCTCCATCGCCGTCTTGCGTCGGGCCACCGCCCAGTTGAGACGACGCTGCAGGCCGGAGAGTCTCGCCACGTAGTCGACGCGGTTCGTGATCACGATGCTGAGAATCGCGCCGGTCGTGTTCACCGCTACCGTGCCCGGGGCCTTTCCGACATGCCTCCGCACGTAGGCCGGCACCGCCGCCCCCAGTCGCTGCGCCGCTGGACCAAAACCCGCCGCCGCCCAGCCGACCCGCTTGATCAAGACCTGCTCGAGAGCCGCCAGCTTTCGCTCGTCCACATAGTATCGGGCCCGCTGACCACGGCGCACCCGGTAGCCACTGCCGACCTTACGCTGTTCATAGAGTGCCTTCACATCCGGATGTTTTTCCGTCGTCGGGGTGCGAAACGGTAGACCCGCCACATCCGTCCGCCCGAAAAGATGCGTGATCTGTCTCTGCCCCTTCAGATTCACCCCCGAAAAAACCGACCGCAGATTTTTCCGGATGGATCGCTCCCCCGCCCGCTTCGCCTCCGAGACCGAGGCCCCGAACCGGCTTGGCGGAGTCAGTCGCAAAATATCGCGCACCAGGAGCTTGCCCTGGTTTTCCAACTCATCCTCAAAGGACCGTCCGGAATACAAAGCAAAGCGCTCGAGCTGCTCGCCGAATTCCTGATCGTCAATGATCAAGGTCTCTTCACTCATGCCCCTCCTCCGCAAACTCAGGCAGATCGAAATCCTCCATCGACTCCTGCGGGAGCGCATTCACGACCCCGCGTGCCGTATGCTGGCCCTCCCACCGCATCGCGGCATGGTAAAGCAGATTCGCCTCCCAGATCGGGAGCTCCCACCCGGCCGCCTCGCGATCCATTCCCGAATCGCGCTGCGCAAGATAGAGCCGATGCGCGAGCCGCGACGGATGCACCACGTAGGACGGCAAAGGAGATTCCTTCGCCCCCGCTGCCTTCGGCTTCGGCCGGATCTGGATCGCCGTCGCCTCCAGCAGAAACAAAATCCGCTGCCGGATCTCGCGCCATTCGCGCAGCACCTCGAGCATTGCGATTTCATTCGTCTCCTCGTATTCGAGGAGACTCCGCCACGACTCATCCCAGAGCGCCCGGGCGATCACTTTCGGCTCCTCCGAGTGCAGCCAGACATACGCCTGCAGCTGGCCCATCTCCTCCACCGGCGCGAGATCCATTTCCGGCTTCAGCAGTTTCAAGCCCATGATCTCCACCGCCTCCATCGACCGCAGCGAAAGCGACCGCGTCTCCACCCCCAAAATTTCCGTATCCGGAGCAAACCACCCGAAACGCTGCGCCAGTTTTTCTTCTACCTCAGTCATCAGATCTCCTTCTCTCCATCCATGAATCCATGCATCTCCCGAAGCGTAAAGGCATCGCCGCCGAAGCGACCGTAGCACGAGCGCCCGCCCTCTTCCGCCAGGGCCACGAGCGGCTCCTTCATCAACTGCTCGGCAAGACCGGCGCGCCACTTTTCAAAGGCCGGATGCGCCGTCACGGTCTTGCGCAGGACCGGATCACTCAGCCACTCGCGCACCCATCGCCCCGGCCCCATCGCCTCACCATTCCAGACCACCGTCCGCGAAACAAAATGGAAGCGCACCTCGCGCCGCAGCTCCGACCGCTTCGCATCCTTAAAACAAGGGAGCCGGTCCTTCCCGAGAATCACATTCTCGAGACACGGCGAATCCTTCGCAAAGCGAAACCCGACCCACAAAAGAGAAGCCACCACCGGCAAACATTCCGGGAGAGGAGCCTTCAGGTCCGGCTCTTCAAAAGCCACCGAGTCGAGTGCATGATCCGCCATCAAGCACGCCACCCCGTCAAATCAGAAACCAAAACCCAAGATCAAAAAACCAAGAACCAAGCACCAAGCACCAAGCACCAAGCACCAAACACCAAGCACCAAACACCAAGCACCAAGATCCAAGATCCAAGATCCAAGATCCAAGATCCAAGATCCAAGATCCAAGATCCAAAATCCACCCCTACGCCACCGCCGGCGCGTGCATCCCGTCGTTGCTCCACCGATTCCAGTCCGCCCGCTTCTCGCCGCTCATGAGCGATCCGGAGACCACCTTGCCCGTCGTCGCACCCTTGAAGGTCGCACCACCCCCACCGAGCGCCACGCCCGCCGGAAGATCGCCTCGCCCCTGGATCGCAAACGGACGCCGCTGCGTCACTGTTTCGCGAGCGGCCGGAGTGCCATCGGTGCCGGTCAGAACCATATCATCGACCGTGCTCGACCGGCGCACCGATTCCGCAATCGAATAGGCCACCGACGTGATCTTGAGATCCGCAATCGTCGGCTCAGCCCCCACATCGGCAGGGGTCGCATCCGGGTCCGTAAAAGAATCCGCCCCCGTAGCGCGGACGGAAAAGTTGCATCGATTGTTCGGCGACTCCGTGACATCGACGGAAACCACCGTCAGCGTCGAGGTCGTTGCCACCGTGCCCGGGGTCAGCGCCAAAGCATGCGGACCATCACCCGAAACGGTGCATTCAATGTTCACCGTATTGACCGGATCAAGCAGCCCGATCTCCGCGTCGTCATGCTCGAGGAGTTCGTTGATTTCGACGGTCTGCGTCTTTTGGCAATCGTCCGCCCGGGCCCCCGTCGCCAGAGTGACCCCATAGACCGTAGCAATCGTCGACGTGATATTGAGATGAGCGCTCATGCTGGCGCCCGTCTGTCAATCAGTCGGCGCCTCGTGAGAAACGATTGTGTGAATATCTAGCTGTTCGGCTCATAAATATCGAGGACATCGATTGTGTCGATTTCGTTCTCTCTGACTTCTCGCGTAATTTGCCCCGGTGTTTCCATGCAGGCGGCTACGCAATCCGCTTCGGAAAGCTCTACCCTTTTATCGTTTGCCCAGAGTTTTCCAATGACTCGGTCGGCGTATTCTTCCGGCATCGAGACGATTTTCGTATATCTCCTGGTTTCAATAATATCGACCTCAAGCCGAACAAAACGAGGCACATCAACATCACTCTCGTTTTCGGTTTGTGTATCATTTATCTCCAATTCTGAGATACAAAGTGTTTTGCCTTTCATGGATTATTCGTCGTTCGATGTGTGCTCTTAATCGTTCACCCCCGCACCAGCCCCACATGGACGCGATACGTCGGCAGGGCCATGTTTCCATCCTGATCTTTCACCCAGCCCTGCGCATCAAATCCGCCGCCTAGGTAATCTTCGCACTCGTCCTCGACGAGGGTGTTCAGATCTTCGGTCGCAGTGGGATGGGTGATCTCATCCCAGGCACGGCGCACGGCGTTCTCATAGAGAGCCACCGTCGCGGTCGCGTCGGCATCGATGTCCATTGGCACGGCCACGAGGGTGTCCACCTGGGCATCGACGAGGGTTGCCATCTTCGACGGGGTCTCGGTCACTTTCACGGTGATGACCGGCGTTTTCTCCGGGATGGGATCGTCACCCATCGACGCGAGGATGGTGTAGGTTTTCCCCGTCAGGGTCGTGTCCGCCGCGAGGCGGGTCGTGTAGTATCGGACAATGGCCCGCTCGAGATCGACATTCATGGTTTTAGATTGAGTTTTCCGTGATAGTGACAGCCGGCCGCCATGCGATGTCCGCCACCGCCGAGACTTTCCGCCAGTTCAGAAACGTCAAAATTTCGATCCTCCCGGGTGCGCAGAGAAATGATCTGCTCCCCCTCTTTTCCGATGAAAAACGTCGCCACGCAGGGCGCGTCCGGAAAGCGCTCGAGGAGGGCCTCACAGGTTTCGCTGATCCAGGTCGTTTCGTTCAGGATCGGGATGCTGTGCCCTTCGATCTCCCAGGTGGAGGCTTTCCAGACTTTCCGCGCGATCTCGCGATTCATGTATTCCCGGAGAGTCGCGCCTTCGCGCAGGATCGTTTCAAATTCCTCATCGTGCTCATGGATGTGATTCCACAGCTCAAAATCGAAATCGACGAGACCTCGCAGACCCATGGAGAAATCCCGCGAGCCGGGGAGCTCCCATCGCCAGAGGTCGCGATCCTGCACATATTGCAGGAGCTTCGGGACCGGCTCATCAGGAAAGAAAAACTCCCAGGCCATCACGGCGCCGCTGCGGTTCATATCGAAGATGGCATAGGGCAGCCCGGCCAGCTCTTTCTCGGCGGATCGGTGATGATCGAGCACCGTCAGCTGCTTCACCCGGGGTCGCAGGGCCTCGAGCGTTTCGGCATCGTAGGAAAAATCGAGGATGAAAACGGTCGAGCCATCCGGGATCTCCGGCATCGGTCTTCCGTATTGCACGCGATGGTAGCGCACTTCCTCATTCCCCCATCCATCGTCCAGATACTTCCAGGCGGCCCAGGCGGCACCGAATCCATCGGCACAGCTATCGTGATACAAAACGTCGACGCTCATAGTTGAGCGGGACCGTCAAATCATGCGGACTCGACGACCCGCATTCCCTGAATGTCCCACTCGGAGCAGTCAGGGTGATCGCCGGTGATCTCTGTCACGCGAAAGGTGAAGCCGCCGGTTTTCACGACTTGGTCGCGGGTCGGGCGCGTCGTCAGTTCGCGCTTCGCAATCTGCACGCGCATCCGCTGCACGAGGCGGGGTCCGCGTTCGGAGAGTTCCCACCCTTCGGGAGCGAGATGCAGGGCCCCGGCGTAGGGGATGCCGTTGATCTCCACGGTCGCTTCGGTCAGCGCTTTCACGGCCTGCCCGAGACGGGCGCGGGCAGCTCTGAAAAAAGCGCGGGGAGGATTCATGGCATCAGGGAAAAGGAAAGCCCGGCCCCCGGTTCGAAAACCGAAGACCGGGCCGAGGCATGGAGGTAGCTGAGAGAAAAAAATCAGTCGTCCAACTCGTCATTCGCGGGAAGACTCTTTGCCTTCGGTGCGGATTTTTTCGAGGCGAACTTCTTCGGAGCGTCCTTGACCAGGGTCGCGAATCCGCTCGGCAGGTTTTCTGCAGAGTCGGGATCTGCCACGATGAGCAGATCGGTCACAAAGACTTTTCCGTCCGCATTCTTCAGGCTGCAGGTATCGCCATCGATCGAGTCGATTTCGTATTCCACAGGTTTCCATCCGGGGCGGTGGTAGAGTGCTTTGTCGGCCATTCGGTCAGGGGTCAGGATTCAGAAAAAAAGTAATCTCACTGTTTGGGTAGCAGGCCCGTGAGGCTCCCGCTTGTCGCTATGAAGCAAATCGTTTCCTTAGACGCGGAACTTCATCGTCGCGCTGGCGGCCGTGTTGTCTCCACCGGAGGCTTCGACCGCTACGCTGAACCGCACATATTGGCGAGTCGCAGGAGGCAGGTAAAAGCGCACCTTGTCAGCAGCGGCTCCGGCTCCACCGGCACCCGTGAGGGTCAGGGTAGGAGCACCGGCCACGGCGGCAAAGCTGGAGTCGTCGGCACTATCTTGAAAGGTGATAGTGCAGGTCTTGTCGTCCACGAGACTCGCGAGGGCAGGAAGCTCGAGGTGAACCTCAAGATTCGCTCCCACTGGTCCCACTTCGTCGGCGTAGAGGTCGACGGAGTCAGACACAGCAGCGGCTCCGGCTGCGGGGAGCGCCTTGGTGCGCTCCATGTTGATGTCAGAAATTTTCATTTTTGAATAGGGTTAGGTCTGGGATTGAACAGGGTTAAACGGATTCAATCGCGTCCGTGTTCCCGATGACGCCGGGCTGAGGGTAAACAATCGGGATGCCTTCCCAGTTGTCAGGACGACGAGGCTGGACCGATCCGCTGTTGTTCCGCGCATCGCCACCACCGCCGAGGCTGTAATGGATCGCGGTCGCCTGGCGGCTACCCGCAAGCTGATCCCCGGAGCGTGCGCTCATCGCGAAAAGCGAAGGCGTGTATCCCGTCCCGTGAGAGATCGCGAGTTTCTCCATCTTCGCATCGTTGAGCGTCTTGCCGGAGTCCTTGGTCACGTTCGCCATGCGGCGGACGCTGTATTGAGTCGGCACAGTCTGGTCGTCTTCCTGCAGGTTGAAGCCGGAAACGCTGAGACCGATGTAGCCTTCCATCTGGAAGGTGTCGTGCTCGAGGCGTTCGGTCGGCTTGCTCGCATCAGGTGCGAGAAACTCGGTCACGGTCGGCCCGACGTGGAAAAGCTCCCCGGCGCCGGTCTGATCGTTTCCGATGACACCCTGACACTCCATCTCGCCAAAGACGAAGGAGTAAACGCTGGAGGCAGTGGAACTCGTGGTGCCTTCGGCATCAAGCACGGTGCGCTTGAAATCGTAGTCGTCCGGAGCGTCTGCCATCGTGAAGGTGTTGCCGGTGATGAAAGGCGTCATGTCCTTTGCGCCAGGGAATCCCTTCGCATCGTTCGAGGTGCCTTTGATGAGCTGCTTCTCCACGTGGAGAATATCCGCCATGATCTTCGCCTCGGTCTGGATCGACTCATAGTCGAGACCGGGATGGCTGCGATCCCAGGCTTCGCGGGTGATGCGCTCAATCGAGACCTGACCGCCGATCAGGCTGCAGGAAAACTCACGGAGCGCAAACCGGGCAAAGCCGGGTGCGAATCCTTCATTGAGATCCGCGAACTTCGAGCTCGGGAGCGAAATGAGGGAGAGAGATTTGAATTTCGTATCCACGCTGGTCCGGAAGTCGAACGCAGAGAAAAGCGGATGACGGGTGTTCACTGTGTAGAACAGACCCTGAGTGAGAGGAGCATTTCGCCCCTGGGCAATTTCGAGTGCACTTGGCATAGTAAAGAGGAGTTAGAGGGTGAGGGATTCGGTAAGTGTTAGTTCGCCTTCGGTTGTCCCAGTCCTTCGCGGGCGGCCTTGAGACCGGCGGAGATATACTGGCGACGACTTGTGTCGTTGAGAGTGGGCAGCGTGGCGGACGCATCGACGTGGGGATCACCGGCTGGCGCCTCGACGGGCGGTGCGGTGATCACAGAAGAGGCAGTCACGCCGGCAGCGGCGAGGTTCTGAGAATTCTCGATCTGAGAAAGCCGGTCATTGAGAGGAGCAACCGCTCCGGCGACTGCATTCTGAATGAGGCTTGCGAGATCCGGAGCAGCAGCAGCCGGTGCGACGGGAGCTGCCGGAACAGGCTCGGCATTCGTCACGGGTGCCACAGGTGCCACAGGTGCGGCTGCCGGTGCTGGCTCGACATTGGAAACAGGAGCAGCGGCAGGCTCCGCAACTGGCGCGGATGCCACCGGCTCAGCGGCAGGGGCCACGACTGCAGGAGCAGCGGAGGCTTCGACATTGATTGGAGTAGGTTCTGGCATGATGTCAGTTGCGGTTGAAGTCGCAGTATTCGCCTGCGTGGAACTGTCAAAGAGACGGCGCACTTCCTCAGGCACCCCGGGGAAGTGGAGTGAGTTGAGAAAGGCGGGGTGAAAATTCGTAGTCTCCGGATCGCTGGACTCGCCCATGACCTCATCACACAGCCCCATCTCGAGACATTCGGTGCCGGTCAGGTAGGTATCGTCGGCCATCATTTCCATGACCTCATCGAAGACGGCATCCCGATCTTCGCGACCGGTCACGGCGGTGATCTTGTCGGCGTAGAGATTCGCGATCCGGCGATTCTCCTGCCGGAGCATCTTGGCGATCTTCTCCAGCTCGCGATAATCTCCGAAGGCGCCCGTCTGGGCGAAGTGGATCATCATGCGCCCGTAGCGCGGGACCCTCACCATGTCGCAGGCCATCAGCGGGAGAGTTGCGGCGGATGCGGCCATGCCATCCACGATCCCGATGAATCGCGCGGGATGGCGCTCGATCAAATTGTGCAATGCCATCGCGGGCTCGACGTGACCGCCCGGGCTGGAAACGTAGAGATCAATCTCCGGCACATCACCGAGAGCCTCGATCTCTGCCTCCATCTCGCGAAAGGTCCCGGCGTAGTCGCCGCCGTATTCATTGAATTCGGTCGAGAGACCGATCATCCCGCGAATGCTCACCGAAGGACGGTCGGCCACATTCGTGACCTCGTAACTCCAGCGAGTCTCGGCAAGGGTCGTCGGTGCAAAATTGAGAATCGAATTGACCATACGCCCGAGGGAGCGTGTCAACGAGAGTGGTCAGGTGTGGGGGCGCCCCCACACTTGATGTCCTCGGTCAGAATGTTCCAGGCGAGTGCGGCCACATGCGGAACCTGTCCATTTCCAATGCACCGCAATCGGTCCACCCGACAGGCCACCCCATGAGCCACTCGACCCAGTTCGGGTTCAATGATCCAGTAAGCATTTCGTGAAGCCCTGCTTTCTTCATCTTCTCCCGGTGTCCGCTCCCGCCGACTAGACCCTGGACTCCTCCCTGCTGTTGTTGCGCCGCTGGCGTCGGCCACATCCAAGCCGCTTTGCTCAACGGTGTTCCTCCCTGTGCGTAATTCTTCTTCCTGATTCCCGTGTCGCTCGCTACGGGAGTAGGCCATTCTTTTCGAGCTCGATCCACGACCATTGTGGTGAGACTCTTTTGCGACCCCTTCTTCCCGTTGTTCCGGTTTTGGTATCCCTGCCTTGCTTCCGAATGAACCGGAGTCGGCCAGTATCCAGATCCTTTTTCTTCTATGGGGAGCTCCGGCGTCGTCCGCTCCCATAACACCCCATCGCGCATCATACCCCATTTCGGCAAGGTCACCGAGGACCACGGCAAGTCCTCTTCCCACAAGCATCGGTGAGTTTTCCACGAAGACGAAACGGGGTCGAACTTCACCGACGATTCGTGCCATGTGTTTCCACATCCCGGATCGCTCGCCTTCGATGCCGACTCCTTTCCCGGCGGCACTGATGTCCTGACACGGGAAACCTCCTGACACCACATCAACAGATCCTCGCCACGGCTTTCCGTCGAAGGTTTGAACGTCATCCCAGATCGGGAAGGGGTCGAGGCTTCCGTCGTTTTGTCGGGAGACCAGAACATCCCGTGCGTAGGGGTCCCACTCGACGGCGCAGACGGTCCGCCATCCGAGGAGCTTTCCGCCGAGTATGCCTCCACCAGCGCCTGCGAAAAGTGCCAACTCATTCATCCATGCCTGTTTTGTTTTTCTCAGCCCTCGTCCTGCGCCTCGCGCATGATCTCCGCGACCCTCTCTGCCAGGGCATCGATGTCAGACCCACCGGCAGGGTCCGCCGCCGGATCGGGCGCGGCGCCCGTGGCCTGGTCTTTGTATTCCGGCCCGAGGATGAAATGGTAGGGCACCTCATACTCGTCACAGAGATCCATGATCTTTCGCTTGGACTCGACGATCTTACGGTTCGCCCGCTCGCCGTTTTTGCCGGTCATCTCGTGCCAGTCTTCAGCGCGGTAGAGTCCGTGCTTGATCATGTCGAGCATCAGCTTTCCGTCACGGCCTTTGTCGATCGTGATCGAGCCGGGGCCCTGCCACTGGACCTCGCGCCAGTTCGATCCGGCTGCCGGAGCGCGGAGTTTCCCGGTCGCCATCTGGTGCTGAATGAATGCCAGCCAGATCGGCTGGCAGAAATCGCTCACCATCATATCAGCGACGTCCATGAAAAACCAGTCGGCCTGCTGCAGGACGAGTCGAGTGTAGGGACCGGTCATGCCGGTGAGAGCGCGCACAAACTGGATCGGCACGCCGAAGCCGGAAGCGATCTCCGCCTCGAGGTAATTGAGAAACTCAATCGTCGACATGGAGTCGCGCCCGTTGCCGAGCATCTTCAGCTCCTCGTCTTCCTTCAGCGGCACGACGGCAGCGGCTCCGATGAGATTCGCAATCGTCGATTCCAACTCCTTTGGGTCAGTCGTGGTGCCGTAGTTTTTCTTCTGCGCTTCGACCACGTCGGCCATCGAGTCCGGCATTTCTCCGGAGGCGGTGTGCAGGGTCGCTGCGAAGTAGCTGTTGAGCTTCCGCGCCGCGAGCTCGAGCGCTTTCACGTCGATGATGTTCAGGCCGCAATCTTCGCCGTGGTAAAGCCAGGGCATCGGGCGGTTTGAATTGATCCGGTCGACGCGACCGACATGGAAAAACCGATCCGCCGCATAATCGAAGTAGCCGGCAGTTCCGGTCGGACTTTTCCAGGTGCGGCTTTTGATCACGCGGTAGGCAATCGCAGGCCCGCCCTCGTAGCGGAGCACGCCCTCATCCCAGGTCCCGCGACCATCGAAGATCGACTGCCCGGGAACGCTGCCGATGGCATCGGTCGGAAACATCTGGATGCACGGCATCCCGCGCTGGCCGATCACGGGTACGGCTCCGCAGTCGCCATCGGTCATCACGTCAGGGAGGACGACTTTCTGCAACTGGGCAAAGGTCATCTCCTCGCGATAGTCGAATGTTTTCTCCCCGGCCCAGGCTGAGAAATGATCGTTCGCCATGCTTGCCCATTCCTCATCGCGACAGAGCGAAGTCGGCATGAGGCCGCGCCCGAGAACATAACGGGAAGTATTTTCGTAAAGCGCTTTGAAGATCCCGAGTTTCTCTCGGAAGAAGCGGGAATTCTCCACGGCCCGGGGACGGTTCAGCGTGGTCCGTCGTAAGACATCGCGGCGCGGATTCAATGTCGCCTGACTCGTCACCGGTGTGATCGCGTAGGGTTCGCCGACGCCCAGATTTTTCACGGGTCGCGAAGCCGGTGCATCGGACACGGAAATCAAATTTTGGATCCACGACGGCGCGGAGGTGATGAGTCTGCTCACTTTCATCCGGTCGGGGTGTCGTAGTATTTCGGAATGATGATCCCGAGGGTCATCTTGGTAGTCGTCGCGTCGGCGGTCAGCAGCTCGATTGCTTTGGTCACAGCCTTGTATCGATCCTGCGCCGTGAGACCCCGGGCAAAACTGGCGGACGCTCCCTCGTAGCCGGACTGGGTCTCGGACCAGTCACCGGATTTGACCTCCTCCCATAGGGCGGATTTTTCCCGCTTCAGATAGTCGAGCCGGTAGGCGCCCGCATCTTCGGCAGGATGTTCGGACCAGGCCTCGTCGAGGTAGCCGTTTACAAGCTCGCGAAAAGTCATCGGCTTCGCGAGGCTGTCAATCAGGTGGGAGCGGAGTTCGGCGACCAGTGCCAGCCCTGCACGAGGATCTCTTTGATCGCGTCTCCATAGTGATCCTCCTTCACCTTTTTCCACCGGCTCCGGAGTCCTTTGTCGATCCGCTCCTGCCCGCTCAATCCACGGATCAGATCGTGCGTCACGTCGGCCGGTAGATAGAGACGGCGCCCTTTCTTTCGGAAGATCCGCATTTCATAGAGATCATCTTTCGCGATCTTGTCCACATAGGTATACAGAGAAAGCCCGGGCCATTGTTTCAAACGCTGCTCATTGAGCACCCCGGAAGCCGCCTCCGATCCTTTCGTCGGCCACCAGAACTGACCCGACTTCTGACACATCGAGTAAATCTCTTTCGTGTTATCGCCGGAATCAATGAAGCCGAATCGCGGCGTGATCTTCTGATCCGGCTTCGCCACTCGAGCATACTTCCACTGGTGCCGCTCTTGTAAGAGATCGTTTTCCGAGAGCACTGTCCCCCAGTCGATCACCCAGATATTTTCCTGATCGTCGATCATGCCGACGACCCAGTGCGTCTCCTTTTGTCCCCAGTCCGCCCCGGCATAGAGCAACCCGGAAACCGGCGGCACCTGCCCGCGCAGGTAGGTCATGTCACCGGAGGCACGGCAATCCCAGATCGCCTGCTCATCGACCCGGACATCAATGTCCTCCCAGGTCTTCGCAAGTTCGTGATTGAAAAAGACCTGCATCCCGGTGTTGAAGAGATCGCCTTTCCGACTCGTGAACTTCACCGCCAAATCCGCAAAGGTCCGGCGCGGGGAATAGAACGAAGGCACGCGAAAGGACCGATGAGACATCGGCGCCTGCGCATTCTCATGATGCTCCTCGAATTTCTCCATCATTCCGGGCTTGTCGGTGTCGACAATCCGGCAGCCGTTATGAGGGCAGACGTAATGCGCGGACGAGCGGATCTTTGCCTCGTCCCAGGTGCCATCGCGGTTCCGGGCATCGGGCGACCAGATCACGGATCGATACTCTTTCGGCTTCGCTTCTTCTGCCGTCGCCTCGAGCTGGCCCGCCGTCGCAATCTCATCTCCGGATCGGCTCTCAAATTCAAACGGGAAATACTCCCCGCAGTGAGGACACGGAACATAGAAATGGGTAAACGTCCCCGCTGTCACGTCCTGCCAGAAGACGTGCTTCGAAGCATTCGGCGTCGAACTTTTCCAGATAAATTCCTGCCCGATGAAATCCGAGGTCCGGTCCTCCGCCAACCGGACCGGGTGCGCCTCCGGTGCGTCTTCGGAATTTTTGTGCTCAATCTTCGACGCCTCGTCGATCATCACGATCCCCATCGTCGCACCCGCCAGGTTCGTGTCCGACCCCGCCCCGGTCACAAGCACCGGACAGTAGGCCATCATCATTTCCAGCTTCTTAAATTGGTCTTGGTTCCGGGGTTTCAGGACTCGCAGCTGCTCATTCGCCGCGATCAACGGATGGAGACGCTTTTCAGAAATTTCCCGCTTCGCAAAATCAGACGACATGCCCCCCACGATCATGATCGGGACCGGCGAATACTTCATCCGGTAGCACGCGATCACCGCCATCATCGTCGTCTTCCCCATCTGCACCGCGATGGAAAGATCGCATTTCCGCACGCCCGAATCGGCATGCGCGCAATCCATGATCGGGCGAGCCCACGGCCGCGCCCGCCACGACAACGGCCCCGGCGATCTCGGCGACATTTCCTTAGGCAAGATCAACCCGCCCTCCGACCACGCCGAAACCAGCGGATCCTTCTCAAACCGGAAATGCGGCTCGATCAACTGCGACAGCCGATTCATGCGTCGACGAATTCAGCAGCCCCATCTAGCAGACGTCGAATCGAAGGCCCCAACCGGTCCGCCTCATACTCGACCATCTTCTGCCGGGCATATTCCGGATTCTCCGGATTCAGGTGCACCGGTAACTCCGACTTCAGATTTCGAAGCACCTCAGCCAAAGGCACGAGATAAGTCGCCACGAATTCGTTGAACTCCGAGATCGGAAAGAGATACCGATTCTTTACCTCCCACTCCTCCCGAGCTTTCTTTGCCCGTTCGTAATTCTGCTGAAGCGAAGGCAGCTGTTGAAGGAGCACAACCCGGAGCTGAACCTTCCCCGCCGAGTCCAAAGTATCCGCCCAGTCCTGATACGTCCGCTGGAAAATCTCAAACGCCTGCTTCTCCTTGATTTGCTCCGGACTGAGATCCGTGTCGCTCACGTGATAAAACGCAGGCAACTCTGCCGGAGCCAAAGGCGAAACCAAAGCCAACGCCTTCGCCCCCTCTTTCGAGATCGCCCCGTCCTCACTTTTTTTCTCGACCGCAGCGGCCGCCTCTTCACCGATGAATCGCAGCCACTTCGAATGATTCACATCACCCGGTTTCGAATGTCGCTGCGCCGTCCGGGCAGAGATCCCCATTGCCTCCGCATAAGCCTTCCGCAAACTGGACAGTGAATCTCTCGACATTCCATGTCGCTTCACCTGTCAAAGCGACACGAAATAATTTTTCGCGACACACCGTCACAATGTCCAAGTCGCTTCCCTCAACCACCCGACATCACAAAAACCCAACGCGAAACTTGGTAACTGTTCGAGAGAGAAGTTTCCTAGAAGTCTCCTTTTTTACCACTCTCTGATACACGAATGAGCGAGGTATTAGCCTGGAGGTTACAACTTCCTGATCCTCTTAGGGTTTTCACGCTCACCACGCTAACCAATAGAAAAACGAAGTAGTGTAATGTTAAACCTATCCTTTATCAAAGGCGGACTAAGTCAGCCTAAAATTTGCGTGCCTTCATGCATCATTTGATCCCATTTCTGCCGAAAACATGCCGAAAACATCAGATCTAAAGCCTCATCCGTTGTTTTAATTGGATTGATAAACGGGTTCGAGTCCCGTACGGGTCGCCATTCGCTCAACGCGCTGAATCCCTTGCAGCCCTTATAAACTAAGGGATTATACCACGCTCAATTTTCACGGACTTAGTCCGAAACGGGGGAAAATGGGTGTTTTTGGGGTGGATATTTGCCGAAAATTGCCGAAAGTCTCAGCATGGCATTGGTAGCTGAATTTCCCTCGAAAGAGAATCCCCTGGTCAAAGTCTACCAGCGGGATCAGTTTGGAAAACCACGGTTCGAAGTCTGCTGGCGGGCGGAAGGCGAGCGAAAGCGCAAGACATTCACAGATCAGGAGGCAGCTTCATCACTGGCTCAGAAGCTCTCAAAGCAGATTAAAAGCAACAGCGGCCGCTTCCATACCATCACCGCTGCAGAGTATCGCCTGCTCGAGAAAGCCAAACAGCTCGGAGAAAGCGAAATCGACGCCGCCCTCGGCAAAGTCTCAGACCTTTCCCATCGATGCACCGTATCTGAGCTGAAAGACCGGTTCCTTTCATTCTATGATCACCGGGCCAAGCGGACCCGCGACGACGTCCGCACCCGCTTTGCCCAGATCGAGGACACTTTCGGAGATCGCTACCTCGACAGCATTACCACCCACGAGATCGAATCCTGGTATCTCAGCCTCCCCGTTGCCACGAGGACGAAAAACAACTTCCTCACCATTTTCACCACCTTCATGAATCTCGCTCGCGACTGGGAATATCTACCCCATGATCGCACCACCGCTGCGGCCCGGGTTCGCAGAGTGCAGACCCTGAAAAAAGAGCCCGGCATCCTCACCCTTGACGAAGCCACCGCCATTCTCAAAACCGCCGACATCACCCTGCTTCCCTACATCACCCTCGGACTCTTTGCCGGTCTACGCCCTTCAGAATCCGCAGGCGTCATCGGAGAGCGTGATGGTCTTCTCATCCGGGATATTGATCTCGAGAAAAACGTGATCCGCATTCGTCGTCCCGTTGCTGGAAAAGTCGGCCGCCCCAGAGTCATCGACATCCAGCCGAACCTCAAAAAATGGCTCAGCCCTCTCCTCAATGGCGATCCCGACAGCCCCGCCTGTTTTCGGACCTCTTACACCAAATTTTCCGAGGCTAACTTAGCCCACGAGTGGAAAATCCCCTGGACCATCGACGCGATGCGCCACAGCTTCATTTCCTACTACTTCGCCCTCACCGGCGAAAAAGGGCGCACCGCACAGCAGGCAGGCAACTCCGAGCGCGTCATCGATGAGGATTACAACAATCCCCGATCCAAAGCCGAGGCCGAAGCCTGGTTTTCCCTCACCCCCGAAAAAGTGGGCAGACCGCTCGGCAGATTGGGAAAATGAGCATTCGCTACTTCGACGGGAAAATCTGGATCCACTTTTGCGAAGGCCACGAATACCACCTTTCGGAGATCACCTCGATCGCGATTCAGTGGATCAAATCACTCTGATCCTATCACTCAAACTGCCGGATATCCACCCGCTCCCGGCCCGCGATCATCACCGTCCGGACCTGCCCGATCTCGATCAGTTCGCGAAAATCCTTCGCATCGATCCCGTAGCGCCTTGCCGCCGCCGCCTTCGTGAGATACGGAGATTCCCCCGTGCGGACCCGATCCGCCAGGCCATGCAGCCTCGAGCGGATCTTCGGCAGGACCGCCAGCGCAGCCTCCGGATCTGACAGCAACCCCGCCAGCTCCCGCAGCTCCACCTCGATTTGCGCCGTCCTTGCCATAGCCTCAGAAATCAGTCAAGCACACCCGGGCCCCATCCCTCCGGCCACTTCCGCCGCATCCCCCAAAAGCCCACCGCACGACCCGCACCCGTGCCCCGTCGCGTCCGGCGACCCATCAGATCCCCCCGGCGCTGGTACCCCTCCTTGCAGAACGTGTTCGCCGTTTCGTAGTAGGCATTTACCCCGTGAAAATCACACCATTCCCGATAGTGATCATACAGCTCCTCCGTCGTCACCCAGAGCTCATCCCCCCGATCATCCATCTTCACATTCGGCGGGAAAAATTCCATCCACCCCGTGTCGTTGAGAAACTCCTTCACACTCGAGCGATGCCGCATCAGCTCCCGGGTCGCCTCCCGCGAAGCCTGCGTATGCGCAAAATGCCCCCGCTCATGGAGACGCTGATAGCCCTCCACCGCCCAGCGAAACACCCCGGGCAGCTCCGCCATCAGCTTCTTCGAAAGCTCATAGTCACGCTCCCCCTCCGGGATCACATGCTTCCAGTCGATCTGCAGAAATCGCCTCTCAAAGCCCCCACTCGTATCCGGAGTCGCCGCGTGCACATTCGACGTCATCACAAAGCGTCCCTTTGGCCGATACATGAAGCCCGGGCGATTCTTCACATCGACAAAGATCGGCTCCCCCGCCACGATCTGCTTCAGCAGCCCGATATGGCGAAAAGACCGACTCGTCAGCTCCCCCGCCAGATAGAGCTGCTTCCCGACCAACTGCGACCGCGTGAAGCCATTGTCCAACTCCTCCAGCTGCAGCGCGATCGTATTCGCCTCACCCACCAGCGCAGTGAGCAGATCCGCGCACGTCGACTTGCCCGTGCCCCCGTCCCCATAGAGAAAAAAGAACACATGATAGTTCACCGCCGGTACCAGACAATAGCCGAACATCTCCTGGATCTGCGACCGCACCTCCGCATCCGGCTGGAGACGCTCCAGCACCTCCATCCAAGTCGGGCACTTCGCCTCCTCATTCCAGGGCACCGGCACCTGCGTCGTCGAAAGATAGCGCGGATTATGCGGTAAAAGATCACCCGTCAGCGCGTGCAGCATCCCGCTTCGGCAATTGATCAGCAGCGGATCATGATCATTGAATTCATTCGGATGCGCAAACCGGCTCGACGTCATCACATTCACCAGCGAATTCAGCCGCCGCGACTCGATCAGCTTCAGCGTCTTTCGATCCTGCCTCAGCACCTCACGAATCCACCCATGCACCGCAGCCCCCACCGGCATTGATCGCCACGTGCCCCCGTCCTCCATCCCCGGCACCCGCCATTGCCAGAACTCACCCCCCGCCGACAACAGCCGCCGATGCTGTACGATCCGGTTCGCCAGCACATCCTCCAGCAGCACGATCCCGCCCCGATCCCCCTCCTCATAGATCCCCTCATAGAGCACCTCCAGAGGCGGCTCACCCTGCTCCGCTGCCGCCACGATCTCCGCCGCCATCACCTCATCCGGCGAAAACGACTCCCGCCCCCGCTCTACAAAATCCGTGATATCCGTCCCCTCCGCACAGCCCTTCCACAGCTCCGGCATCCGCAGCCACGAGACCCGCTCCGCGATCTTGAGAAACTCACGGCCCATCCGCTTCGCATGGATCTCCCCCGGACGCACCATGCCCTCGCCCGACTTCTTCAGCCCGTCGAAATCCTCCACCATCACCACCCATCGCCCGCGGAAATACTCCGCATACTCCTCCAAAAAATTCTTATCCGTGAACGTCGTCGCCACCAGCCCCAGCGACCCCAGCGAATCCGCATCCTTCTCCCCCTCGCAGAAAAACACCGGCATCTCCATGTCCGCCTCCATCAGCTCCACCAGCCGATACGGATACAGCCGCGCCCCCGCCAGCGAATACACCCAGCCCTCCTGCTCAAACGGCGCCTCCTTTCCCGCCGCCCGGAGCCGATCCCACTCCACACGATCCTCCTTCGAGACCGGCCGCCTCTGGCGGAAATCCTTCGGCTCCAGTCGCAGCTTTTGATGCGCCACCGACCCGTCCGGCCGATGATAATCATAAAAACACACCAGCTTCGACCCCGTCGGCACATACGGCTTCGCCCGTGGATCCGCCACCGCCCCCGAGTCCACCCGCTCAGGCTTCTTCACCACCTGTAAATTCCCCTCCCTGCGTGGCGAGCGAGGTATTTTTTTCGCCGAAGAAGCCTTCCCCTTCCCGTCCGAAGAGACATCCTCCTGCGCCCCCAGGAACCGCATCGCCCCCGGGAAATCCAGCCCCTTCCGTTCCTGGACGAACTGCACCACATCCCCACTCCAGTCACAGCCGAAACACTTCATCAAGCCCTTCGAAGGCGTCAGCGTGAACGACGGCGTCTTTTCCTCGTGAAACGGGCAAAACGTCACAAAGCGCCCCGCGCCCGACCGCTTCACCGGCGCATCCACCAGCGACGACACCACCGCCACCAGATCCACCCCATCCTTCACCTTCGCAATCTCAGCCTCCGAGAAACTCATACGTCCACACTGATCCCTTCCATATTCTTCACCTTCTCAATCACGTAATATTTGACCGCCGCCGGAGCGTCCGTCTCGCCGATGACCTTCTCGATCACCTTCACCGCGAGATCCAAACGCTCCCACGGCGTCAACCCCGCGCCCGATTCCACCTCTTCACTCATGCCGACTCAACAGGGTTAGATCCCCCACCTGACCCTGTTTGCTCAGCCACCCGCCGCTCCTCCGCCTCACGGCCCTCCTTCACCTTGCGGCGATAGACCGAGCCCCACTCCCGCGCCGACCAGTTCGCGAGCTTGCAGAGCGCGTCCATCGGCGCCCCCTCCTCCACCCAGTCATCCCAGCCCGCGAGACGGACCCGGCGCACCTGCAGGATCAGCACCAGCACCACCTGCAGCTCATCTGCATCCAGCTCCTTCAGAAATTCCCGCACCTCCTCCGGAGTCGACCCCGGCACCGAGCCATCCCGCGAAAACGCCGGACCCAGCACCCGCACCAGCATCGCCATATCCTCCCGCTGCGCCTCCAGCTCCAGAGCCATCAGACACGTCTCCCGCAGCGAATCCACCCCCACCTCCGGCAGCAGATCCTTCGCCAGCGCCGTCAGTCCATCGATCCGGACCTCCATCCCCGCCCGATTGCCCGCCGACTCCACCGAGCGACGCACCTGCCTCTCCACCGGCGACTCATAGCCCTCCGTCACCGACTCCTTGAAAAACGACGCCCACTTCGAGCGCACCCCGCCCGCCAGAGCCACCGACAGCGCCACCAGCTCCCGTCGACGACCATCCGCCGGATCAAACATCAGCGACACCTGCGGCTCCTGACCCTCCAGGATCTTCCGCCAGCTCGGGCACGCCCCCTGCGACCGCTCCCCGTTCACCAGCAGCACCGCGTCCGGCTTATGCGCCAGATCCACCATCCCCGAAGCCGGGTCCAGCTCCCCAGTCGCCGGAGAGATCAAAAGATCCGCCTCCTCCGCCGAGAGCACCTTCATCCGATCCTCCCGGACCGGCAGACCCACCGGCGGCACCACCTTCTCGACATGCCCCGGCTTCCCCTCCGCAGGCGCATCGATCTTTGCGACATCCGCCTCCACCGCCCGAGATTCCTCCGAGCGCTGCGCCACCCAGGCCCGCTGCTTCCGATCAAAACAGACCGGGTCCAGACACGTCGTCTCCGCCGCCTTTCCCGAGATATCCTCCCGATTGCCACCCCACCACGGGCACGACACACAGGCCGGCAGACAAGCCGACGCCCCGTCCCCCGAGCGATCCACCAGCCCCTCATCCTCCCGATCAAAATCCGCCTGGCGCAGATCGCGGCGATACTTCTCCGCCACCACCGCCCGCGCCGCCTTTTCCGAGAGCGCACCCGCCGGGCCAAAGACCAACTCATCCGCCGCCCGCTCCTGCATCGAGGTCGGCAGCCCTCCGATCATCGACCCCACCCGGATCGACGACACCCCCGAGTCCACCGCCTTGCGGACCCGCTCCGGAGCCGCCGCCAGCGTCAGACACATCGTCACATATCGGACATCCACACCCACCTCCTCCGCCAGCGTCCGGCGCGACCAGTGCGGCTGCCCCGTCACCTCATCCACCTCCTCCAGCATCATCTCAAAGCGCGCCCCGATGTCCGACGGCCGCAGCGCCGAGCGGTGGAGATTCTCCACCAGATTCCACTTCAAAAAGTCCCACCGCGACGGCGTCCCCGGCTCCAGGATCACCTCCAGATTTGCATGATCCTCATAGCCCTCCTCCGCCAACTCCTGCGAAGCCCGGAGCCGCTGCTCCCCCATGATCAGGATCACATCGTGATCGCCCTCCCCCACCGGTCCGTCCAGGTAGCCCACCGGCGGCTGCTTCGGCCCCCGCGTTTCCAGAATCGACCCCTTCAGATCATCCAACTCCTCCCGATCAATCACCGTCCGGGAATTTTCGTGCATCACGATCCGGTCCACCGGAAATCGTCTCACCTCGCGTCCTGCTGTTATTGCTTCAGTCATACAATTATCTAGTTAAAAAATTTAGCGAACCCTAGCAGCCCGAATGAGCGCATCTTCAAATCGAGGAAATGATTCGCTTGAAACCCACTTCAAAATTTTCACATCCTGTCCCAAATAGTCCGCAATCATTGCCTTAATCCCCAGAGCAAATACTTCGACAGTGTGAAGCTTGCCTCGAACCTTGTTTGAATTGGCAACCATCAACTTCCGGAAAACACAAGCGCCGGATTTGCCAATCCCGTCTTCAAACTCAGTAAAGAAACGACACGTAAAATCCCGGCCCAAAAACCTACAACCCAAGGTAAACAAAACCGTTTTCCGAGTCCGGGTAAGAATCATTTCAATCGCCCGAAATTCCCGGATACCCTCCTGAATAAAATCCTGGTGAGCCGCATAAACCTCCGCCACTTTTGAAAGCGAAACAACACTCTGCATCGCACCTCCATCGAGATACAAAGCGACGTAGTTTGCAGCAGAAGACGCCGCCGTATAATTGTCGATCTTCATGCAACGGAAAGACTCTGCTTTCGATTTTGGCTGAATCTCTCCATCGATCATTGGATAGATACTCAGATCAAATCCCGATAGTAGCAGGATCACCGGATACACATCTGCCTCAAAAAAACTCGTTACACGATGCTGACCATCTACAAGCAAACCGCCAGAAGTAATCCGGATCGGATCGAATTTATTCACCCATTTACCAGCCAAAAGATCAGCCTTAATCGACTTCACTGACGGGCACAAACTGGGCCTCAAGGGCGCGCCCTCGCTCCGCCGCGTAGCCCGCGTGCGGTGGCGTGACCTTGCGGCGCTGCAAGGCGCCCCAGTCGAGGCCCCAGAAGAAAGGGTGTGGCTTCAGCTCATCAACGCGATTGCCGGCTCCGGCACCGGCCCTGAGCCGCCGTCCAGGATCCGGATCGAGCAGGGCGTCGATGAGGGCGGTGGTGTGCTGGTTGACGTGGTGGCGGTAGTGC
>OAPS01000002.1_pt1 | contig 27620 bp, 16 predicted proteins | sample 1516251 | NCBI WGS metagenome assembly OAPS01 (sample SAMEA3275578, study PRJEB22092) | marine metagenome | biome: Marine; feature: Surface water; material: sea water | collected 2014-06-21T11:30:00+00 | depth 1 m
AGAAAAACAACGAGGTATTGCCATGGAAGAAGTTTAATTCTAACATGGCTATATCCGTTGAATATGATTTAGAATATTAATGAGGAGTGTTTTTGATTTTATAGTCGCACCTGTAGACAGTAGGTATGACAATGAAATTAACATAAACGGTGATAAGCTTGTGGTTAACTCTAGTATAGAAAACTTTAAGCTAATAAGTAGAAGAGCTGTAGTGTTATCAACACCTTCTGCTTATTCAACACCAATACAAAAAGGTGATGAGGTTATCATACACCATAATGTATTTAGAAGATATTATAATCATCAGGGTAAAGAAGTTGATAGTAGCAAAACACTAAACGACAATCAATACCTATGCCAACTAGATCAAATATATCTTTACAAAAATATATATCAATGGAAACCTTTAGGCGAACATTGTTTTATAATGCCAATAAAAAACACAGACGACTGGTCACAAGAAGTTGAAGTGAAAAATAAAGGTATAGTAAAGATAGGTAATAAAACCTTAAAAACTTTAGGTATAAACGAAGGTGATCTAGTCGGTTTTAAATCTAATAGAGAGTTCGAGTTTATTATAAATAAACAAAGACTTTATTGTATGCAATCAAATGATATTTTAGTTAAGTATGAGTTCAAAGGAAACGAGGAGGAATATAATCCGAGCTGGGCAAAAAGCAGTTGACGAGTTAATTAAAGTTGCTGAAGAAAAAATCATTACCAATACTGAAGATGATGTTTCTGCAGACAGACTTAAAAATGCTGCGGCCACTAAAAAGCTTGCTATATTCGACGCGTTCGAAATACTAGCTAGAATAGAAGATGAAAAAAGTATGCTTGAAGATAAACCTGGAGAAACTAAAGAAAAAAGTTTTAAAGGTTTTGCAGAGGGCAGATCAAAATAATGTACGAGCAGTCTTTAGTTAAAACGATAGAAGACCACATAAAGCCTAATGTTTTGAAAAGAAACAACAGGTATAAAAAGTGGGAGTATGGTTACGACGTTGAACACGACGTTGTTGTCATTAGTAAAGACGGAACTATAGGAGAGGTTATTGAAATACAAAACCTTAAAATAGCTTTGCCAAAAGAACCAGAAAACGTTTTTAGTAATTCTAAAAAAATAGAAGAACAAATATGGGTTAAAGCAGAATACCCAAAAACGTTATCTAAAATAAAGAGTGTTTTCGATTGGCAGCGTTATCCTAATAGTTTCAAAGAAGAATGGTACGATTATATTGATGAAGAATTTAAAAGACGTGAAGAAGGATATTGGTTCTATAATAGAGGCTTGGCTACTTACATCACTGGTTCTCACTATATGTTCTTGCAGTGGTCTAAAATTGACGTTGGGGCAGCAGACTATAGGGAATCAAATAGATTATTCTACATTTTCTGGGAAGCTTGCAAAGCAGACCAAAGATGCTATGGTATGTGCTACCTCAAAAACAGACGGTCTGGTTTCTCCTTTATGGCGTCAGCAGACACGGTTAACCAAGCCACAATTAGCTCAGACTCAAGATTCGGTATATTATCAAAATCAGGTGCTGATGCTAAAAAAATGTTTACCGACAAGGTAGTACCAATATCAATTAACTACCCTTTCTTTTTCCGTCCTATACAAGACGGTATGGATCGTCCAAAAACAGAGTTAGCATATAGAGTACCAGCATCGAAACTAACGCGTAGAAAACTAGACGAAGGTATTACATCGGAAGAAATAGAAGGTCTTGATACAACTATTGACTGGAAAAACACAGGTGATAACAGTTACGACGGTGAGAAACTAAAACTGTTAGTTCACGATGAAAGTGGTAAATGGGAAAAGCCAGATAATATATTAAATAACTGGCGCGTTACAAAAACCACAATGCGATTAGGTAGTAAGATCGTTGGTAAGTGTATGATGGGATCAACGAGCAATGCTCTTGACAAAGGTGGTGAAAACTTTAAAAAACTATACTATGCTTCAGACGTTACGCAAAGAAACCGCAATGGACAGACTAGCTCAGGACTATATAGTTTGTTCATACCTATGGAATGGAATTACGAAGGATTCATCGATGCTTATGGCGTACCTGTATTCGAAAAACCAAAAGACGCGGTTAAAGACGCGCACGGTGACTTAATAACAACAGGTGTTATAGAACACTGGGAGAATGAAGTAGATGGTCTTAGGAATGATCAGGATAGCTTAAATGAATATTATAGACAGTTTCCACGTACAGAAAAACACGCGTTCAGAGATGAAGCTAAATTGTCTTTATTTAATCTAACTAAAATATACGAGCAGATAGATTACAATGAGGATATGAGAAATAAAACCTTAGTTACTCAAGGTAATTTCCAATGGGCGGGAGGAATAAAAGATACCACTGTTAATTTTATACCTGATAACAACGGTAGGTTTTTAATTTCATGGATTCCACCTGCAAGATTACAAAATCGTGTAATAATAAAGAATGGAGTTAAATATCCAGGCAATGATCACGTAGGTGCTTTTGGATGTGACTCTTACGATATATCAGGTACAGTTGATAAAAAAGGTTCTAAAGGTTCTTTACACGGACTTACAAAGTTTAGTATGGAAGAAGCGCCTTTTAATATGTTTTTTTTAGAATATATATCAAGACCTCCAACTGCTGAAATGTTTTTCGAAGACGTGCTTATGGCATTACATTTTTATGGTATGCCAATACTAGCAGAGAATAATAAACCAAGGTTATTGTATTACTTAAAGCGAAGAGGTTATAGACAGTTTTCTATTAACAGACCAGACAAAGTATATAATAAACTTTCGGTTGCAGAAAGAGAGATAGGTGGAATACCAAACTCATCTGAAGACATTAAGCAAGCGCATGCTGCAGCTATAGAATCTTATATTGAAGATCACGTAGGTTTAAAAGAAACAGAGTACGGACAAATGTATTTTCAACGTACGCTTGAAGACTGGGCCAAGTTTAATATAAATAACAGAACAAAGTTTGATGCTACAATAAGTTCTGGTTTAGCTATTATGGCTTGCAACAAAAATAAATATTCACCGGTAGCAGAGGTTAAAAAAGAACCAGTGAATATAAGTTTTAAAAAATATGATAACACAGGTTATAGTTCAAAAATAATAAAATAGATGGTTTATACTAATGTTAATAGTTCTTTTCCAAGTCAGGTAGTACCAGACGCAGAGAAAAATACTTATGACTACGGTTATCAAGTAGGTAGAGCTATTGAAAACGAATGGTTTAGAGGTGACAAAGGTTTAGGCGCTGGCGGTCGTTTCGGAAATAACTGGCAAGACTTTCACAGGCTTAGGCTTTATGCTAGAGGCGAACAGTCTGTAGCTAAGTATAAAGATGAACTTTCTATTAACGGTGATTTATCTTATTTAAATTTAGACTGGAAACCAGTTGCGGTATTATCTAAGTTTGTAGATATTGTTGTAAATGGCATGACCGATAAAGGTTATAAAATAAAATCATTTGCAACAGATCCTTACGCTGTTTCACAACGGACACTGCATGCTAAAGGAATTGCTGAAGATGCTTTTGCTAGAGATTTAATAACTCAAGCTCAGCAAAATTTAGGTATAGATGTTTCTAGAACTAATATACCATCAGAGCAACTTCCTCAAAGCAAAGAAGAGCTAGAACTTCACATGCAGCTTTCTTACAAGCAAGCTATAGAAATAGCCGAAGAAGAATTAATACAAAACGTTTTTGATTATAATAAATATGATGAAACTAAAAAAAGGCTAGCATATGATTTAACAGTGTTAGGTATAGCAGCTGTTAAAACTGATTTTAATTTAGCAAATGGAATTACAATTGATTATGTTGATCCAGCTAATTTAGTATATTCGTATACTGAAGATCCAAACTTTGAAGATATATACTACGTAGGCGAGTTAAAGTCTATGAGCTTGCAAGAAGTTAAAAAGCTTTTTCCTTATTTAACTGATAGTGATTTAAAAGAAATAGAAAAATATCCTGGTGACGCAAACTATACGCGTAATTATTATGGTCAAGACGATCAGTACAATCAAGTTCAGGTTTTATTTTTTGAGTACAAAACTTATAATAATCAAGTATTTAAAATAAAAGAAACAGATCAAGGTCTTGAAAAAGCTCTTGAAAAAGACGATTCATTTAATCCACCTGAAAACGCTGAAAACTACAACAAGGTACATAGAGCAATTGAAGTATTATACAGCGGAGCAAAAATACTTGGTTACGAAAAAATGTTAAAGTGGGAGCTTGCTGAAAATATGACACGTCCTTATAGCGATCAAACTAAAGTTCAAATGAACTACAGTATTACAGCTCCACGCATGTATAAAGGGCGTATAGAAAGCGTTGTAAGTAAATGTATTGGCTTCGTTGATATGATACAACTTACGCATTTAAAAATACAACAGGTACTAGCACGTATGGTGCCAGACGGTGTGTTTGTAGATGTAGACGGTTTAGCTGAAGTTGACCTTGGTAATGGTACAAGCTACAATCCACAGGAAGCTTTAAACATGTACTTCCAAACTGGTAGCATTGTTGGTAGAAGTTTAACACAGGATGGTGATTTAAATCAAGGTAAAGTACCTATCCAAGAACTACAAACATCATCTGGTATAGGAAAAATACAAGCGTTAACACAGACGTATCAATATTATTTACAAATGATACGTGATGTTACCGGACTCAACGAGGCTAGAGATGGTAGTCAACCTAATCAAGATTCTTTAGTAGGTTTGCAAAAACTAGCAGCTGCAGCTTCTAATACAGCTACAAAACATATATTACAATCACTTATGTATTTAACAATACGTAACGCTGAAAATATAAGTTTAAAAGCGGCTGATATGATAAGCTTTCCTCTTACTAAAAACGCTTTAATGAACAGTATTAGCACGTTTAATGTTGATACATTAAAGCAGATAGAATCTTTAAATATGCACGAGTTTGGTATATTTTTAGAACTAGAACCTGAAGAAGAAGACAAGCAAAATTTAGAACGTAATTTACAAATAGCTTTACAAAATGGCGGTATAGATCTTGAAGATGTAATAGATATTAGAGAAATATCTAATATTAAGCTTGCTAATCAAATGCTTAAAATAAAACGCAAGCAAAAACAAGAAAGAGATCAGGCTATTACTCAAGCAAATATACAAGCTCAAGCTCAAGCAAACACTGAAACAAACCAACAAGCTGCGTTAGCGGAAGTTCAAAAACAACAAGCGTTAACAGAAAGTAAGTTACAGTTAGAACAGGGTAAATCTCAGTTTGAAATACAACGCATGCAAACTGAGGCTGAAATTAAAAAGCAATTAATGGCTGAGAAGTTTAATTACGATATGCAATTGGCTAGATTAGAAGTTGATGCCCAAAAAGAAAAAGAAAAAGAAATAGAAGATCGTAAAGACGAGCGTGCTAGAATTATAGGTACACAGCAATCAGAAATGATTTCACAACGTCAAAACGATGAACTACCTAAAAACTTTGAGTCATCTGGATTTGACTCACTAGGAGGATTTGGACTTGAACAGTTTGAACCTCGTTGAAAATAAAATCCTTTAATTTTATACTATTATATTATGTCAACAGAAGTAAAACAAGAAGGAGAATTTAAAATAAAGACTCCTACTAAACCTAAAAACTTAGGTAAAAAAAACGAAATAACTAAAATTGAAATACCTAAAGAAGGTGTTGTATCTCAAGGAGAAGTTATTCCTGAAGTTACAAAAGTAGAAATAAAAAACGAAGATGCCGTTCAAACACAAGAGACAGATGATAGCGATGTTGTTGTCGAAGAGTCCAAAGACGGTGGCGACAGCAAAAAAGTGGTTGAAAAAATACGGACCACCGAAGAAACAATAGATTCTCCTTTAACTGTAATTGAAGAAGTAGAAGAGGAAACTAAAGAAGTTGTAGAAGAGCCACAGCAAACAGTTGTAGAGCAAAAACAACTACCAGAAAATATTGACAAGCTAGTTACTTTTATGGAAGAAACTGGTGGAACTGTAGAAGACTATGTTAGGCTTAATGCAGATTATACCAATGTTGATAATAAAACTTTAATTAGGGAATATTATAAACAAACTAAACCACACTTAGATTCTGAAGATGTAAGTCTTTTACTAGAAGACTTTGATTATGATGAAGATATAGATGAACCAAAAGACATACGCAAAAAGAAAATTGCGTTCAAAGAAGAGGCTGCAAAAGCTAAAGACTTTCTTGAAGGCTTAAAAGGTAAATACTACGACGAGATCAAGTTGAGACCGGGCGTAACCCAAGAGCAACAAAAAGCGTTAGACTTTTTCAACCGATACAATGAAGAGCAACAGGCAATTACAAAGACTAGAAACAGTTTTATTGATCGTACTAAAAATTTACTAAACGAAGATTTTAAAGGTTTTGATTTTAACGTTGGTGAAAGAAAATTTAGATATGGTCTTAAAAATCCAAAACAAGTTGGAGAAGTGCAGTCAAATATTGAAAATTTCGTTAAGACGTTCTTAAACGAAGAAGGAGAAATAGGTGATATGCGTGGGTACCACAAAGCTTTGTATGCAGCGAGAAACGCTGACACTATCGCCCAACACTTTTATGAGCAAGGAAAAGCTGATGCTGTTAAAGATGTAATGGCTAAATCGAAAAACATTTCGACTGAGCCTCGTCAAACAGCTTCTGGCGAAGTATTTGTAAATGGATTAAAAGTTAAAGCAATAAGCGGAGTTGATTCTTCAAAATTGAAAATCAAAAAAGTAACAATAAAAAATTAAAAATAAATAATTATGGCTTTAAGTCCTTTATTTGGGAGTATAGTCCCAAGTCAAAAACAACAATTGCTAGACACAAACTTCCTGTCTTTTAACGGAGGTACTGGTACTGGCGATTCTGATACATTTGCACAACAGTATCTACCTGAAATTTACGAAGCAGAAGTAGAGCGTTACGGAAATCGTACGCTTTCTGGATTCTTACGTATGGTAGGAGCTGAAATGCCTATGACTTCTGATCAGGTTATCTGGTCTGAGCAAAACCGTTTACACATCTCTTATGAAGGTTGTACCAACGATCAAGTTAATACAATTACTATTCCTGTAGGTGCAGACGTTAAAAACGTTGTATCTCCACAGGCTACTATTGTAGCGCTTGATGGTGCTGGTAACGAACTTAAGGCTGTTGTAACTGCTTCTAACCTTACTACTGGTGCACTTACTGTAGCTCCTTATGATGCTACTACAACTGCCGCGCTTGCTACAACTGGAGTTAAAATCTTTGTTTATGGCTCTGAGTATGCAAAAGGTTCTTCTACACCCAACAACACTTCAGCTACTGCAGCCAACGGTTATGTAAGTGTAGATCCTTCTTTCACTCAATTTTCTAACTCACCGGTTATTATCCGTAACAAGTATGTTGTTTCTGGTTCTGACACAGCTCAGATTGGTTGGGTAGAAGTTGCTACTGAAGATGGAACTGGAGGTTACCTATGGTATCTAAAAGCTGAGTCTGAAACTCGTCTACGTTTCGAAGATTATCTTGAAATGAGCGTAGTTGAAGGTGAAAAAGCTGATACTGCTCTAGGTGCTGGTTCTGCTGCTGCGGCTGGTTACAAAGGTACAGAAGGTTTATTCGCTGCTATTCAATCTCGTGGTAATGTAGAGACTGGCTTTAACGCCGCTGCTAGTGCACTAGGAGAATTTGATAATATCCTACGTAACTTAGACACACAAGGTGCTATTGAAGAAAACATGCTTTTCTTGAATCGCGAAACGTCTCTAGGTTTTGATGATATGCTAGCTGGTATCTCTAACGGTGCTAACGGTGGTACTGCTTATGGATTGTTTGAAAACTCTGAAGATATGGCATTAAACCTAGGGTTTAGTGGTTTCCGCAGAGGTTCTTACGATTTCTATAAGACTGACTGGAAATATCTAAACGATGCTTCTACAAGAGGTGCTATTGAAGACGGATTGATTCCTCCGGGATATGGCACAAGCGCTATTGATGGAGTATTAATTCCTGCAGGTACATCAACTGTATATGATCAAATTCTTGGTTCAAACATTCGTCGTCCATTCTTGCACGTACGTTACCGAGCGTCTCAAACTGACGATCGTCGTATGAAGACTTGGTTGACTGGTTCTGTTGGTGGTGCGTTCACTAGCGATCTTGATGCTATGGAAGTAAACTTCCTTTCTGAAAGATGTCTATGTGTACAAGGTGCTAACAACTTTGTATTGTTTACTAAGTAAGATTACCTATGTAGTATTTACCCTCGTCTAAACGACGGGGGTAATTATTACACTTATTAACATTTTTATTATATTATATCATGGCAAAAACAAAAGAAGTCCCAACTATAGAACAAGGTTGGGAAATAAAAGATAGAACGTACCTAATAACTGGAAGGTACAAACCCTTGACACTTAGAATACCATCGAAGCACAGTGCGAAAGTTCCGCTGCTTTGGTATGATAGTGAAACAAACACACAAAGAGAATTACGTTACGCTACAAATCAAAACTCACCATTTGTAGACGATCAAAAAGGTGAGGCTACATTAGGCACTATATTGTTTAAAGATGGTGCTTTAGTTGTACCAAAAGAAAAACAAGCGTTGCAAAAACTATTATCTTTGTATCACCCAATGAAGGGAAAACGTTATAAAGAGTTCGACTCTGTTGTAGAAGCAACTGACGAGCTTGATATGATGGAACTTCAAATAGACGCATTGAATGCTGCTAGAAGTATGGATATAGATCAAATAGAAGCTATATTAAGAGTTGAGTTTGGAAGTAAAGTAAATGAAATGTCATCTAAAGAATTAAAAAGAGATGTGCTTATATTTGCTAGACAAAACCCAGTTTTATTTATAGAACTTGCTAAAGACGAAAATGTTCAACTAAGAAACTTTGCTATTAAAGCTGCTGAAGCTAAGATAATTAAGTTGTCAGATGATCAACGATCGTTCTCTTGGGCGTCAAATGGTAAGAAGCTTATGACAGTACCATTTGATGAAAATCCTTACTCTGCTATGGCGGCTTTCTTTAAGACAGATGAAGGCGTAGAAGTTTTCAAATCTATCGAGAAAAAGTTAAAATAACATGTAACAATAGTATAGGGCCCGTTCACTCGGGCCTAATACGCCCAGCAAAAATAAATAATTAAAAATGGCTATAAACGTAAACCAGGTATATAAATCTGTACTTGTAGTATTGCAACAAGAGAAAAGAGGTGTATTAACACCTACAGAGTTTAACAAGATTGCAACTCAAGCACAACAAGAAATATTTACAGAGTATTTTGATGAGCTTAACCAATTGTTAAGACAACCTCAAACTAGTCTAGCGTATGCCGATAGATATGCGTTATTAGACGAAAAAATATCTTTGTTTAAAAGAAATGAAACTGTAAACTTCAACTTAGGTACAACAGTAGTTAATGTTCCAGCAAACGTTCAAGAACTTGGCACTGTTATATATAACAATAGAGAGGTTCAAAGAATACAAGAGTATGAAGTATATACAACTAATCAATCTCCACTTACAAAACCTACGGAGTTTTATCCCGTGTATAAATACGAGAATCAAAAATTAACTTTATATCCTGATACTTTAACAGGTACTGGCGTTACTTTAAACTTTTTGAAATATCCATCAGATCCAAAATGGGGGTTTACTATTGACACTAATCTTGGTAATTATATTTACAACGAGCAAGCTTCAACTAATTTTGAATTACATCAGTCTGATCAACCTTTGTTAATAGACAAGATACTAGGGTATGCAGGTGTTATGACTAGAGATCAATTAGCTTTATCTTTAGGTACACAAAAAGAACAACAAATAGACGTCGACGGACAAAAATAATAAATCATGGCAGATACAACTTTATCAAACGCTTTTATATCACTAAATGATATTATAAACAACTTCTTAATATCTTACACTGGTCCTGGTAAATTAATACCAGACGCAGTTAGAACAGAAGTTATATTTCACGCTCGTAGATGTTTACAAGAATTTGCTTACGAGACTTTAAAAAGTCAGTTTAAAGATGAGCAACCACTTTCTGTATCTCCATATAATTTACCTGATGATTTTGTAGCCATTATAGAGGTTTCAGTTGACGGTGATATTTTTACAGAATCTTCAACTAGTTCGCCTGGTAACGACGAGTATTATATAGATTATTCATTATCACCTAAGCAAATAATATTAAACGCTGGAGATGTGGGTGAACCTGATTACATTATAAAGTATTTATCTAACGCACTTACAACAGATGAATCAGCAGCTATACCTAAACTAGCTGAAGAAGCTTTGTACTCTTGTATGGTATACGCTATACTAGCTAACAGAGACAACAGTAGACCTGACGTACTACAAAGATTACTCATAGAGAAAACAGATAAGTTAGAAAAAGCTAAATCAAGATTAGTATTTACAAACTTTGACTAAAATAAAATAATATGGCGATTAACGTAGATAACGTATATCAAACCGTATTGCTTATATTAAACAAAGAGCAGCGTGGTTATATGACGCCTGATGAGTTTAATAAAACAGCTACACAAGTACAACTAGATATATTCGAACAATACTTTGATGATTTAAATCAACAACTAAGAGTACCACAAGCTGATTATGATTACACTGACAGGCAGATAAATTTAGACGATCAAATATCTACATTTAAATGTTTAGGTGATTGTGGCTCACAAGCTGGTTATTTTAATTTACCTAATCAAGATGACTTTACAGGTAATACTATAGTTTATGATGATATTAATATTCCTGTAAATGGAAATCAATTTGCTTTTTATAGAATAGGAACTCTAACTTGGGAAGATAGCACTTTAACATACCCAATTGAAATAGAAAGGTTACAACGAAAAGATTTTTATGAAATACAAAAATCTGAATATACAGCTCCAAGCGAAGATTTTCCAATATATCTATACGAAAATAAACAAATTAGAGTTTTACCAAACACTATTGTAGATGACGTTAAAGCTACATTTGTAAGAAAACCTTTAAACGTTGTTTGGGGTTATAGTGTTGGTAGCTTAGGACAGTACGAATATTTTGAACAAGCTTCACAAAACTTTGAATTAAATAGCAACGAACAGGTTAATATAATTCTTAGAATACTTCAATATTCTGGCATTATAATTAGAGACCCACAAATAGTTCAAGCGGCTGCATCGGAAATCCAACAAAACGAAATAAATAAAAAAAGTTAACGCATGAGCCTACTCACTGAAAACAATAGACAATATTACGAAGGCGCTCAGGGTTTTAAAGGCGATGGTGCATCTACAGAATTTACAACTACGTTTAACACTGATTTAGTTTTTGGCGCGGCCAGCAATACTAATGTTAATTACGCTTTAAATAACTTTAAAATATATACAAGTGCTAACGCTTTACCGGGCTCTTGGAGCGAAGTTGTTTCTGGGTACACGGTTAGTAATAATATTATTTCATTTAGTGTAGCTCCAGTAGATGGGTTGTATATTGTAGTTCAGCTTAAAAAATTAGATGGTGGTAATTATGCTAACACGCCACAAGAAAAAGCTTATGGTAATACTGTAGAAAAAAATTACGGATCATACGCTTATATATCTCTAGATGATGTTGTGAATAACTTTTTAGTAGCGTATGTAGGTGATGGTAAACTTATACCAAGTGTAAAAAGAACTGATGTTGTGTTTCACGCAAAACGTGGTTTACAAGAATTTAGCTACGACACTTTAAAAAGTGTAAATAAATTAGAGGTAACTGTACCTCACAACTTGAGCATACCAATTCCTCAAGATTACGTTAATTATGTTAACTTGTATTGGATAGACAACTCTGGTATTAAACACGTTATAATGCCAGGTGATGGTCTCACTACAAATCCAACAGATGTTTTTGCTGAAGATAATAAAGGTGTTCCTATACAGGATAACTTTGGAAATAACGTAGAAACAACTTCAATAACAACAGATCGTTGGAAAAACAACTTCCTTAAAAACGAAACAAATCAAGATTTACTTAACGATACTATATTAGGCTGGGAATATTACTATGGCTATCCAGAGTTTGGCTATGGCCAACTGTTTGGACTTGATCCGCAGTTTGCCAATGCTAATGGCTACTTTACTATAGACGAAAGATACAATAAGTTTTCTTTTTCTGCTAATTTAGTAGACAGAATAGTTGTGCTAGAATATATATCTGACGGACTTTCTACTGATGAAGATACTAAGATACCAAAGCTAGCAGAAGAGGCTATCTACGCTCACATATCACATGCTATATTAGCTTCTAGAGTTAATATAAACGAATATGTAGTTCAAAGACTTAAAAAAGAGCGTAGCGCTAAACTTAGAAACGCTAAAATACGTTTATCAAACCTTAAGCTAAACGAGCTAGTGCAAGTTATGCGTGGTAAATCTAAATGGATTAAACACTAAAATTAAATGGCTGAAGTTAAAAACGCGTTCATCAAATCTAAGATGAACAAAGATCTTGACGCAAGATTAATACCTCAAGGTGAATACCGAGATGCTATTAACGTGCAGGTGAGTAAATCTGAAGGTGACGACGTTGGTGCGTTAGAAAACGTACTCGGTAATTTTAGTATTGGAGATTTTATAGAGGACTCTGGAGTTACTAGTGAATTAACTTGTATTGGTTATTTTGTAAATGATTTAGATAGTACTATTTATTTATTTTTCACAGACTATACAGATCCATATGCTACAACATTTGGTTCTACATATAATAAAGACGCTAAAAACTTTATATATTCTTTTAAAATAAATAGTTCAAATCCTATAAAAAAATTAGTGCAAGGAGCTTTTCTTAATTTTTCTACTAATAGACCTATAATAGGTGTAAATGTTTTAGAGGATTTTTTATTTTTTACAGATAATAGGAATCAACCTAGAAAAATAAATATAAATAAAGCTATAAATGAAGGTATAAACTACTACCAAACAGAAGATCAAATATCTATAGCTAAATATTATCCCTATCAATGTATAAACGTTTTTAAGCCTAGTGGTAAAGAGCTAGGTACACTGGGTGCTATTGTTGCAACTGCAGACGTAAGTGGACCTTCTGTTGTAAATTCTAAAGAAGTACCTATAGATGACGTTATATTAACCGGTACGGATCCTATAGAAAAAGGTCTTGGTGTAAGACTTAACAATGGCGGCGCAGATCTTTTTGCTTATATAGTCGACATGTCTAGCCCTACTCAATTAACTTTAAATAGACCTGTAACTTTAATAGACAACACGTCGCTTAGGTTTGTTAGACAAGAAACTTCAATGTATGACAAGTTTAGTCAATACATACCTTTAAACGACAACAATACTACAAACATAATAAATCCTTATTGGGCAGGAGAAGATGCTTTTGGCAACGATCTTTTTGCTGGAGATCCTCAGTATTTAGAAGATAAGTTCGTAAGATTTAGTTATAGATTTAAGTTTGAAGATGGTGAATATTCTTTAATAGCACCATTTACTCAACCTTGTTTTATACCTAAGCAAGATGGTTATTTTTTACAAGGAGATGAAAAATTAACTTTCGCAAGTACAGTAGTTGGTTTTATGGAAAATAAAGTCAACACGATAGATTTACAAATTCCACTGCCATCAGCCGCTAGTAGTTTAAAAGATAATCTTCATATATCTGAAGTAGATATAATATACAAAGAATCAGATGGTTTGGCTTTACAAGTTGTCGAAACTATACCTGTTAGTGCTATATCTGGTGATAATCCTTTTTTCCAATACACATATTTATCTCAAAAACCTTATAAAACCTTACCAGAAAGTGAAATAACTAGAGTGTACGATAAAGTTCCTGTAAGAGCTTTTGGCCAAGAGATAATATCAAATAGAGTTGTTTATAGTAATTTTCAAACAAAGCATACTCCGCCTGATTTTATAAATTATCAAGTTGCAGCAACTGAAAAATATGAAAGTAATGAAATAGCAAAATCACAATTTTCTGCTCTTTCAACAATAGAATATCCTAACCATACAATTAAGCAGAATAGAAATTACCAAGTTGGTATTATATTAGCAGATAAATATGGTAGGCAATCAACGACTATACTTTCTAACAATACAGAAGACGCAGCCGCTGGTGGCTTTGGAGCTGATACTGTTTATCTGCCTTATAGAAGTGTAAATGATTCTATAATATTTAACGGGAATTCTTTAAAAGTTTTATTTAATGATCCTATTTCTAGTTTAAAAAATGAATCAAAATTTACACCTGGTCTATACGATGGGGATATTAATAGTCCTAGCTATAACCCATTAGGCTGGTATAGTTATAAAATTGTAGTTAAGCAGATAGAGCAGGAATATTACAACGTGTATAATAATGGTGCTATAAAAGGCGATCCTTTATATGCGACCACAAATGAAAACCAAAATACATCGTTTATAACTTTATTAAACGACAATATAAACAAAGTACCAAGAGATTTATCTGAAGTAGGACCGCAAGATAAAACATTTAGAAGTAGTGTCAGGCTTTTTGGTAGAGTTGATATAAAAAATAGAGCATTTAGCAACGTTGGAAACGAGCAATATATACCAGACGACTCTAGATTATCTTTTACAACTAATGCTATAGAAGATTTATTTGATTTATTCGACGTGCTTCAATTAGAAGATTCGGGTGGTAAAATTATACCTGTAACAGATAATCAAAATCCATACTACGCTTTTTATAAAGCTGAATCTAATCCTTTTATAGGTGAGTTTGTAACTTCTCAAAATAATGTTAATAATCAATTTGGTTTCATAAATAAAGATAACACTCAAGTTGGGAATAATAATCCTTACGTTAAGTATGAAAATTTATCTATATTAGAAACAGCGCCCGTTGTTTCTAGGTTAGATTTATTTTTTGAAACAAGCACTGCTGGTCTTATTAATGAACTAAACATAGCAATAGCCGAAGACACTGGTGGTGCTTGGCTTGTAGAAAACTTTAATTACGATCATAAAGAAAACTATTCAATTGGTACTGATGTAACAACAGAATTTTACTTTGAAGACGTGTTAGGTGTTGAATTAATTCCAGATAGTGTTTCTTTATCAGTTCAAGACAATCAAGGTAACGATAGAACAAGTGATTTTCAAATTAACCCTGGATCTTCTCAAGGTCGTTACTCAATGCAAACAGACAATTATTTTTATTATGGGCAAAATGCCGGTAATAAAGAATCATATACTTTTACTTTTACTGTAGACGCTAATGGATCTGTAACAGAATTGCCAGAATCTGGGTCTCTTACTAATTCAAATCCTATTATACAAGGTTTTACCAATGGAAACACAACAAGCACGGCTGTTAATAAACTTATAGACGCTAATGCAAAATTTCTTTGTAATAATGTTTTAGTTGGCCAACTTGTTTTAGATCAGCAGGATATTCAATATAATGCAAATGTAGCGAGCATAGATTCTAATACGCAAATTACTTTAAATGCAAGTATTTTTGAAGGCGCACAAAATTATGGTATATTTAAAGTAACAGCAACAGGTGAATCTACTAGCTTTTCGCCGTTTAAACTTATAGATAACAGCGCTAGTTTTGACACAACTGTAAATGTTGGTGATTTTGTTATAGACGATCAAGCTCCTTTCACACCTGTAAACCCCAGTGGTTTTGGGCAAACAAGGGTTATAGCGCAAGTAATTTCAGTTGATTCACCAACACAGTTAACCTTAAACGCGGATATAGCGCAAGGTACTATATTTTATTCTATTTATAAGAAAAATATACCTTTTACTAGTCAAACAATTTTTACAAAAGCAAGTGATGCGTTTGTGTTAAAAAACTTAAATAGATACGCCCAAAACGGATCTAGTAATTGTAATCCTAACGCCCAATTATACACTCAAAATTTAACTTTTTCTATAGAAAGTCAAAGTGGTGCCGGAAATTTTCAGATAGATACTAACGGTGTAGACGTTATAAATACAGATACTAGTGCCGTTGGTTCAGGATTTTTTATTCTTAAACTTTGTGACGATGGAAGTCCTCCTAATCAATTATGCGTTACGCAAAGAATAGACGTGCTTTTTGGCGAAGACCCTGTTCCGCAAGAGTTTATTAGAGAAAAAGAATTACAAGACACAGAAGGAACCGCTTTGTGGCTTACCCAAACAAACGTAGGTCTTCTTGATGATCTACCAAGTTATTTAGGTGGTTTAACACCCACTAATAATTTAAATGGCGTTGGTATTCCTACTTTTTTTCCAGGTAGTGCTGACAACACTGTGTGTCCAAATGTACCATTTTTTGGACAAACTCGATTCTACAATGTAGCTGAACAAGCCCCTTTAAGTCAAGGTGTTTTTTATGTTTGGATTTATGGACAGCTTACTGATAATCCTCAAACTGGTTCTGTACCACCATCAAGTATAAATGTTAGGTGGAACATGGGATATAGAGAAAACAATACAAGTCCTTGGACCTTTGCGCAAGATATAAATGGTAATGCTATGGGTGGCGTCGGAGGCACAGAAGCTACGTGGACATACGAAGTTGCCGGTCTTGAAGGTTTAACTGATAATAATTACAACTTCTGGTATGGTGATGGGTTTGCTGTGGTAAATAAATACCCTTATAATCAAGGTTACCCGGAAGCTCAAGGCGGCAAAGTTCTTGCTTTTAGTAATGTTGGAGATTATAGGCTTTTAATAGGTAATCTTGAATCAGTTTATGGAGGTTATAGACGTCCATCAACTCCACCTACAACTAATCCAGCAAATGGTACGTTGCTATGCAATAGTTTTAATACTGCTAATACCATTTATTATCAGCTTGGTGATTTTTATTCACCCTGGGGTGACTTTCAAAATAACAATGGAGAGCTATATTACGAATATGAAATAGCAACAAGCAACGATTGCTCTACAACTTTTACAGCTACAACTGAAAGATACTATGCTAGAGAACCTTTTGCTAAATATGTTACACAACTTTATACAAACACTGGCTTAACACAAACCGCTAGTTTAATAAGCGGTATCAAAAGGTTTAGAAGACTTGATACAATTGGTAGCGCGGGCGATCCGAGCAATCCAGAGTTTTGTAAAGACGGAGCTTACACCGCGAGTTTCACTAACGGAAATCAATTTACTGGATATCCAACACCTTGTACTTTTTAATAATTATGGGAGCAATAGTAGAAGTAAAATATTTTAACTCTTTTTTACTAAAGAAGACGCATACTGGAACGCCAACAGGTACAACTGTTCCCGTGTGGGACGGAAGTACAGGTGTACCACAGGGTGTAGACGGGTCATACCCTAGAACACCTAGAAATCCAAGTCAACAAGCTCAAGATGCTAGTTGGTTTATAGAAGAATCTAGAATTAGAGGTGGGTACAATAACACCAATGTTGATTATGGTGTTAGAGCTTATTTAGTAGACGAAGAGCCAAGAGGAAGTCAGAGGGTTAATGCTCTTATATATTCTGGTATATTTAATTCAAGAACTGGCATTAACAATACCAACGTGTTTAGCGTGGGTGAAGATATAACTAAGGCCGTAGATCCAGCTAACGGTAGTATACAAAAGCTATATGCCGAAGATACAAACCTTATTGTGTTTCAAGAAAATAAAGTTAGTAGAGCACTTATAGATAAAGACGCTATATACAATGCTGAAGGCGGTGGTGCTGTAACATCTTCTAATTTAGTAATAGGTCAAATAGTTCCTTATGCTGGTAACTTTGGTATTAGCAGAAATCCAGAAAGCTTTGCTGTTTACGGTTATAGAAAATATTTTATTGACAAAGATAGAAACTCTGTAATGCGCTTATCTCAAGATGGTCTTACAGAAATATCTAACTACGGTATGATAGATTATTTTAGAGACGAATTAAGTAATTTAAGCGAATCAGATAAAGCGTTGGGCGCGTGGGATATATACACAAAACAATATGTAGTTAGCCTGCAAGGAAACAACGTTACAGACACGTATCAAACGTTAGCATTTGATGAATCTGTTTTAGGTTGGACTAGTAGATTCACATATGAACCAGAGCAAATTTTTAGTGTAAAATCAAAATACTATAGCGTTAAAAATGGTAAAATATATGAGCATAATTATTTATCTCCGCAATTTGGTAATAACGATAGGTCTATATTTTATGATGTTTACTATGATTCCAGCATAACTTTTATATTTAATCCAAAGGTAAGTGCTTCTAAAGTATTTAAAACAGTTAACTATGAGGGATCAACTGGCTGGGAAGTAACTGAGTTTAATGGTCAAAGAGAGTTTGACTTAGTTGATACTTCTAATTTAGTATATAGTTATGACGAAGGTTCTTATATACAGAACGGGGTACAATATCATGCTGGTTTTTACAATAAAGAAGGTAAGTACTTTGCAAACCTTGTTAATAGCAGCGGGGCTACATCTAAGGAAGTTGTGTTTGGCCCAAGGGTTTCAGGTGTAAAAGGTTACTATTCTACTGTAACTATAAAAACTGATAATAGCACTTCAGAATATAGTGCAACCGCTATTGCAGTTTCAAGTGGTGTAAGTCCTAGTATCAGTATAACAATACAAAAAAGTTCTTTAACACAAGAACCAGATAGTTTTGTGGGTGTTTCAATAAGATACGTTAATGGAGACTTCCAGTGGTTTAATAACCCGCTTGGAGTAGCTGTTATATCAACTGTAATCGACGATGGTAATGTTTTAACATTAAGTTGGGATTCAACTAAATATGGAACAGTGCTTGCTGCTGGCAATCAAACTGTAAGACTTAATAAAGGCGGTGGCAAGACCCGAGAGCTTTTTGCTGTGTCATCTGAATATGTAGAATCAAGTTATTAAATTATATGGAATTAAATATACGTCGCTTAGAAGAAAGCGATTGGGAAACATTATGTTCTTGGTGGGATAAATGGCCTAAATGGGTTAATCCACCTAAAGACTATTTACCTGACAACGGTACCGGTGGGCTTATGGTTTACAAACATAATACACCTATAGTTGCAGGATTTATATATTATACTAATTCTAAAGCAGCTTTACTAGAGTGGATTATATCTAATCCAGATTATAGAGAAGCTGACAGAAAGCAAGCGTTAGAACTTCTTATACAAGCGGCTGAAAACGTTTGTAAAGCCAACGGAATCAAGTATATGTTTAGTATAGGTAGGTCAAAGCCTTTGATAGAAACACATCGTAAATTAGAATGGACAATAGACGAAAGTCCTTCTTATGAAATAACTAAAAGAATAAATTAGCATGTCAGTAGTATCTGGAATAATAGCTAGCAAAAAAGCTAAAAAAGCCGCAAAAGCAGCAGGTAGAGAGCAGAAAAAGAACGAAGCTGAACTAGAGCGTATTAAAAGATCTAGGCAGACTATTATAAACCCGTATAGTACTATAACTGATTTAAGCGAATTAGCTCAAGATCTTAGTGGACAAATATCAAATCCATTTCAACAACTAGGTGTAGCTACCGCTGCAGCTGAAATACAAATGGAACAGTCTGATATTGCTCTAGCTAATACTCTTGATACTATAAGAGCTACAGGTGCTAGTGCTGGTGGCGCGACCGCTCTTGCACAAGCCGCACTGCAAAGTAAAAAAGGTATAGCTGCTAGTATAGAACAACAAGAAGCTCAAAATGAAAAACTAAGAGCTCAAGGCGAGCAACAATTACAACAACAAAAACTATCTGAACAACAAAGACTACAGTCTATTGCTATATCAGAAGGGCAGAGAGTTCAAGCGGCTGAAGCTGCTGGTAAACAATTTGCGTTTGCAGCGCAAGAAGATAGAACTAACGCGGATCTTGATAGGGCGTCTGGTATGATTAGCCAATCAATGGCTAACAAGGCATCTGCTAACCAAGCTCAAGCGCAAGCTATATCAGGTATTGGAACTGGTTTAGCACAAGTTGGAGCGGCGGCTTTGTCAAGTAGAGGTTCGAAAAAAAAAATCCGACTGATGAGTAAATCGCCTAGTGGTTTAAATATATACGCTTTTGAATATATAAATAAAGCTTTTGGCGAAGGCGTTTGGCAAGGTGTTATGGCGGATGAAGTTCCTATTAATGCTGTAATTAAAAACTTTGCTGGAGATTTTGACGGTGTAGATTACTCTAAAATAGATGTAGAGTTTAAACAATTATCATTATGAGTTATAGAAACCCACAAATAATCGTTGATCGTTCAGCAGAAATTTACGCTCAAGCCGTAGGTCAAATTGGACAAATATGGGCTCAAGGCGTGCAAAACTATTTTGAAAATAAAAAGAAAGAGCAAGCCGATATAGACAAACAAAATAAAGCTTATCAGTTAGGTATAAACAAAACAGAGTTAGAATATGATAAAAGCTTTAGAGAAGCGACTAAAGATATTAAAAACGAGTCTTTATATGCGCTAATTCAAGATCAGGGTAGATTAAAGTTAGATGGTAGTGAGGGTCAACTAGGCGTTATAGAAATGGAAACTCAGTTAAAGTTGAACTCTGAGTTAACTAAAGATCAAAGAAAAGATTATAGAACAAAAATAGACGATTACAAGAGATGGGAGGATAAAATCGTAAACTTGACTGGTGACGTTATGGCTGATTTAGAACCATTAGATAATCTTTCTTCTAGTGAAATAGGTGTTCCTGGTAAGGTAGAATTTTTAGGTGAAGGTAATGAAAAGTTTAAAAATTACGTTGTTGGATATGCTTTAAAAAATAAAAAAGTACCTGGTGTAGAAGCTAAAAAATCAACTGATGGAGATTTGTTAAACTTCGATATATCTGTCAATGCTAGTGATCCTATTATAAAAGAATTTATAAACAATGGAGCTTTACAAATTAAAGAAGGTGATATTGGAGAAGATGGTAAAATAAATTTAAAGTGGAGTAGAGATATTAATACCTGGGACGGTAGGTTTTTAGTAGACATAGCAGAAGGTCCAGATATTATGAAGTCTTTAGAAACTGCTAATCTTGTAGATAATGGTAATATTACAAAAGCTTTTATGTCTGGAACAGATTACAGAGTTGAAGATATAAAAAATACAGATTATCAAACCATTACTCCTAAAAATTATTTTGATCCAAGTATTATAACTGAAAACGAAACTGTTCAAAAAGAATTTGAAGCATATGCTTACGGTGAAATTGTTAGCCAATCAATTGATGAAGCTGTTGTTAGTTTACGAAGTAATTTTGGGGCTGAAATATCTAGACAAGAATGGACTGATATGAATGCCAATGAGCGAGAAGATTTTGTTGTTGATCTTTTAAATGATAAAGCTATTGAAGAAGCTAAAGGTAGTAAGCTAGCTACTCAAACAGAATTATACGATAGAAGAAACAATAAAGTAATAAGTCCTAGTCAATTAAAATCGCTTGCAAAAAAAGCTAACATGTCTGAGCGAGATTATATAAAGCAGAACTTAGAAATAAAATACTACACTCTTGGTAAGTCTTTTGAAAGAAAAAAATCTACAGCTGATGATAAAGACGTGAAAGAAGCGATCAATATATCTTATATAAAAGATTTAAAAATACCAGTACAAGAAGGACCGCCGCTTGAATCAGGTCAAAGACCAGTTGATCTAAGCGCTTTAGAAGAACAATTAAACAAAGAAGGTTTTAGAGTTACTAAATCAGAAGAGGTTGGACCAAGAGGTGTTAGTAAAATTACTATAACTAAATCTATAGCTGGCGCTGATAATCAAGCTGTAATATCGGAAGAGATGACGCCGCAAGATATTAAACGTAATCTTGAGTTAGTTGAAACAGGGCGAATGCCAGTTAAAGTAGAAGACGAAGATTTTAGTCTTTACAAAATAAATCAATAATAAAATAAAATTATGGCTAAATATAAGATTGGTACGGATCTATATGATTTACCTGAAGAAAAAGTAGAATCTTTCTTGTCTACATATCCTGACGCTGTAGAAGTTACAGACGAAATACAAACAACCCCAACTGAGGGAAAGACAAACGGTGCTGCGGCAAAGGGTGCAACTGCAACACCGGAAACCGGGGAAGCACCCGAGAGTACGGAATCAGACTCGGCAAATACTTTATTGGAGTTACAAAAAGACGTAGCTAAATACGGTGAATTAGATACGTCTCGAGATGCTATATTGGCAAGACGTAGGCTTAGCAGGTTTGAAGATAAATTAATTTCTTCTCAAACTATAGATCTTGAAGAAGTTGTTGTAACTGGCTTTGGAGATAACACACCTATTACTAGAGAAGAATGGTCTAAGCTAGATAATAGATTAAAAAATCAAAATAAATATAAAGATGCTTTTGCTAAAGGCGAACTTACAAAAGCAGATGTTCAACGTGCTCAATACGAAGGTTATGTAGGTGAAGGTTCTGGAACTAGATCCTTAATAGATGAAATAGCGACTGCTAATGCTAGTATACCAGAGCAAGATATAGTTAACCAAACTTATAATCTTTATTTTGAAAAAACACCTGGTGGTGGAGCTAGTTGGATTGACGAGCGTGTTGATACTTTTGGATTGCGTCAAACGGCAGAGTTTCAACAAACAAGACCTGCAACTAAAGAAGAAAAACAACAAAGAGTTTATGACGCTGCGATTGCAGCTGGATTAAACAATCAAGGCGCTAAAGATTATGTTGCTCTATATAATCAATATCAAGAAAATAGAACTCTCGATCCTTTAAATGATTATCAAAAAGAATCTATACCTACCTACAAACAACAGGCCTTAGGTCTTATAGAAAGTAGAAATAAAGAATTGGTTGCTAATAAGTATAGTGAAGATGTTCAAGGTCTTGCTAGTGTGCTATTAAAAGAAACTCCAGAAGGAAAAGATTTAGCTAAAGTTAAAAATGATTTAACTGTAGGAGGAGCTACTTTAGTAGCTGAAGAAAAAAGATATAATGATAACTTTAATATTTTAGCTCCTAAAGTTGAAAAGCTAAACAATACTATACAAAAACTAGACAACGACATAAGCGTGTTAGAATCTAGAGCTAAAGATTTTTCTTATCCAGTAACAATGGCAGGTCAAGAAACTGGTAGAAACATTATAAGTAAGTTACAAGAAAAAATAAACGAAAGAAACGCTTTAGCGACTGGTCCAGAGGCTCAAGCATTGATGGAAGAAAATCTTAAGTTAGCTGATCAAAGAGTTCAGTTACTTGACATGTTTAAACAGTACGAGGTTAATCTACAAAAGTACGACGACTTAGAAGATTTAGATCAAACCTTTGTGGCTTTAGATAAAGATTACAGATTTAGCACTAGAGCTGCTTTAAATATCGAACAATCGTTTGGTGGTAGTACAGCTATAGCAGGCGCTTACACAGCTAGAGCAGGAGCATTTTTAGTAGCTGGCTTAGCAGAGTTAACACAATCAGGAGCTACTGGTTTTAATTATCAAAATGTTTTAGATTCTAAAATAGTTAGAGGCGCTGATGCTTTGATAGGTACAGCTGTTAACTACAATCAAGCTATTGATGAAAAAATACAAGCACTTCCAGCTCCAATAACAGTAGATGAAATTAGACAAGGTAAAGCTAGTTTTGGTGCTTGGGCTTCTGACTCAACCGCTTCTGCAGCCCCAACTTTATTAACCATATTTGGTCCTCAAGCTGTTGGAGGTTTAATTACTAAAGGTTTTACCAGTGGTATGTCTGTAGCTCAAAAAGTAGCAACTACTTCTTTTAATAAAGGCGTAGCTAAAGGTATGGCCAAAGTTTCTGGTAATTTATTCGGCTTGCAAACAGGTGGTCAAACTTTACAAAGTGTTGAGATAGCTAAGAAATTAAATCCTAAAAAAATAGAAGGATTAAAAGCTGAAATAGAAAAAACAAAAGATCCTATAGTTAAAGAGCAATTACAAAATCAAATTGTTTCTTTAGAAAATACTTTAAACAAATCTGTTTTTCAAACAGGTGTTAGTGGATTGGTGACTGGCGCTATAACAAAATACTCTGAGCAGTTAGTAACATTAAAACTTTTTAACGACTTTAATAGAGTTGCTAAAAAAATAGGTAGAAATAAATTTATAAAGGAATTAAAAGACGGTAGAGTATTATTAGACAAGGATGCTATATCTAAAGCTTGGATTCCACAAACCTTAGAATTAGGAGGTGTTGTTGGTGGTGGTTTAATAAAAGAAAATGCTCAAGAAGCTTTAGAAAGCATACTAGATCAAGGTATTGTTCGTAATGTAATACTTGGTGAGGATGTTAATGTTTTTGAAGAAATAAACGCAGATCTTTTTGCTAATACTTCTTTTGCTACTTTGCTAATGCTTAGCGGTAAAACAGTTAACAACGCTAACAATATTATAAAGCAACACACGACAACACAAAGAGAGCTTAGTAAGTATCAGTCTTTAACTAGAGATCTTATATCAGCACAAGATCTACCTACGCCAGATCGTATAAAGAAAAGTAAACAAATCTTATTAGATTTAGGATTACAAGATATTGTAAATATAAGTAAATTAAATACACTTACACCATCTCAAATAAAAGAAATAGGTGAAATAGAATTTGCTATAAAAAAGTTATCAAAGGATGCAACCGCTTTAGGAAATTCTGTAGTAGGACTTCCTACAGAAAGTGAAATCAAAGCACTTCAAAACTTACAAGAGCAATCAGATCTTTTAAAAAATCGTAAAGATAATATATTAAGTGTAAGATCTAAACGTAATCAGGAAAAGTTAGATGAGTTAAAGTTGGATTACAAAACTAATCCTGAAGCTTTATTTCATCTTAGTTTATTTGATTCTTCAAACGTTATGGCTGACGCTATGATTGGTAAAGGAAATGAAATTTATTTCTTTGAAGAAGACACCACTGATCTTGAAAAGTTTAAAGGTAGAACTATAACGTATAAAGACGATAATGGTGTTGATCAAGAAGCAGACGCTTTTGATATAGTTACAAGTGGTTCTCAATTAGCTTATAGCTTTGACAACGTTGTTGTTGTAGATGTTAATCAATCTACAAGCCAAATTGCTAGTATGCCATACGCGTCTGACGGTAAGTTTGCTGCTGTATCAGCGCTGCACGAAGTTAGCCATCTTAGAAATAAAAATAAAAAAATAAAGTTTGAAGGAGACTCTGCAGAAGCTTTAACAAATAAAAAAGCTGTAACAGAAGCTATCAACATGCTTGACGGAAAACTTGAGCAAGGTGCTATTACGCAGAAAGATTATGATCTTATAAAGAGACGTTTAGCTCTTTATGAAAATGATGGTGATTACGAAGAGTTTATGCAGGTTCTTAGTGATGCTGTTAATTTAGGTATGCTAAATAAAAGCGACTTCAACCCTGATAGCACATTAAATTCTTTTAAAGGTTTATTCAATAATATTACTAATAAAGTTTTCGGTGATCAATCAGAAGCGTTTGTACAGTTTAATACAGGTTCAGACGTTTACAACTATATAGATTCATTTAGAAGAAGAGCAGTTTCTGGTATTGCTATAGCTGATGTAGATGAAGAAGACAGAGCTGTTAAAGCTTCTAAAGCCGCAAACGATTTAGCTGTTCAATATAAAAACAATAAAGAAGCTATGTCTGAACAAGACATTGCGAACCTACAAGATCAATACCAAAGACTTGGTATAGATGCGTTGCAAAGATGGGCTAAACAACGAGGTGTTCCAATTCAAGTTGATGAAAACGTAATAAGCGATATAAACAATCAATTTGAAAGTGTAATGAAAAATTACACACCAATAAATAGAGTGACTGGAAAACCGATGCAGCTTAGTACGTACATAGGAAACATATTAGGTAGACGTGTTGGTCCTAAAATTGTAGAAGATTATACTAGACGAACGGGTCAATCTACTATAACACAAGCTGTAGAGCAAACTCAATTTGCAGACGAAACAGCTGAACAAGCTTTTGAAATAGAAGAAAGATTTCAAGCTGAAGAATCAGGTAGGTCTAAGCTTATTGACGTAAGACAAAGTCCTAGAGTTAAAAGAGTATTACCAACATTAGAAAAAGAAATAAAAATAAATGAAGGTGATTCATCTGTAGAAATATTAAATAACAACCGCTCTAAATTTACATCGGAAATATATAATATTCCTGAGAGTAAAATAGAAAAAGTAGATAACTTAACTTACTCTAAAAACAAACCTGAAACTTCAGAACTTGGTAGAATACAGCAAGACTTTTCTAACGCTCAAGAGACTGAAAGGTCTATAAAGACTATGCCTGAGTTTAACGTTACGACAATGGAGTCGACTATTACAGAGCAGGGTGAAAGAGTACCAGTAAGTCCAGAAGTTAGAGGTCGATCTATGAAAATAGGTCAAACAGTATTAGACTTCTTTTACGAACCTTACACAGATCCAGCTTCTCAAAGCGCAGATCCAAACGTTAGGGCAATGGCTATTACTAACAAGTCTGGTAGAAGCAAAGGTAAAACTACCCAGACTAAAGTATATAGATTGAAACCAGAGTTTAGACCTAATACACAGGGCAAGATAAGCCCTCAAGCTGTATCAAGAGCTAGAGAGTGGGCTGGTGTTGATGTTGATTTAAACGAGCTTAGTAAAAACGAAAGAAGAAACTACGCTACAAAACTTGCTGCCTGGGCGCGTATGCGTGGCGGTCAAGTTGCTTTATCAGTTGCAGACAAATCATTGCCAGAGGACGCTCCTAAACAGCAGAGAGCAGATACTAGAGCTGGTAGATCTAGACTTATGTTTAGTAGACAAGGTTTATTAGACGTTACACAAGCTAGAGATATTAATGCGGTAGCTAAAATACTAAACATATCTAAAATTACTGTTAACGATAACAATAGAGTTGAGAAACAAAAGCAGATGGAAGAAGCTATAGTAGCTGCTAAAATTCCTAGTTGGATGTTTGAAGGTTCTAAGTTTGGTGCTCCTGGTAGACGTAAGGTAAACGGGGTTTATGTTGGTTTGCCAAACAAGGGAGGTTTGTATTATGGTAGTGAAGATGTAGCTTATCAAAAAGCTTTAGCTTTAGCTAAACAAAACAATTCTCTTTACGATATAAAACCACCTAAAAGAGTTCCGGCTAAAAAAGCTAATACTGAAAAAATGAAGCAACGAAGTAAAGATAATTTAGAAGCTTTAGATTTTTTTGGTAATAAACTAGCTGATGCTGTTGCTAAAAAACAAATGCCATTAGAAATAGCAGCATTGTTTATTACATCTGGGTATCAAGCTACTTATGGTATAATAAAAATAGTAGCACCGTTTAGATACTTTTCTAAAAACCCTCAATTTTCAACTAATCCTAAAGCTAAAGCAAACCAAAGAGCTGAAGGTAAAGGTGAAAAATACAGGGAAGAGCATAATCCTCCCGCTTCAGTAATTGGCGCTACATTGATATATGGTATAGCTACTAACAACATGAGCAGCGTAATGCCTGATATTAAAAATAATTATTATCAAACTAATCTTTCTAAAGCTGATGATTTTAAACTAGATGATGCCAAGTTAGATGCTACATTACCTATTGGAACAACTATAGCAGATAACCCTGCTATTAGATTTATTGAAGCTGGTATCGATCTTAATAGTATTGTTAATTACGAAACAGGTCAAACTATGGCTGAAGAACTAG
>OAPS01000003.1_pt1 | contig 24719 bp, 31 predicted proteins | sample 1516251 | NCBI WGS metagenome assembly OAPS01 (sample SAMEA3275578, study PRJEB22092) | marine metagenome | biome: Marine; feature: Surface water; material: sea water | collected 2014-06-21T11:30:00+00 | depth 1 m
ATAAATTACAAAATCAACTAGTTAAAGATGGCGTTGAAGTTATTTCAGAAGAAAGCGAATTTGTTCATGTTTCTGGACATCCCAATAGGGATGATCTTAGAGAGATGTACGATTGGGTAAAACCTCAATGTGCAGTTCCTGTTCATGGTGAACACAGACATATGATTGAGCATATGAAGTTTGCTAAAGAAATGAAAGTTCCACATCCTGTTCAAGTTGAAAATGGAGATATTGTAAAATTAGCACCTGGCAAACCACATGTTTTTGATAAAGCACCAAGTGGTAGACTTTATTTGGATGGTAATATGAGTGTAGAAGAAGATGCTCAATCAATCAAAGATAGAAAAAACATTAGTGCAAATGGATATATGGAGGTTACTATTTTAATTACTGCAAAAGGTAATATCCACAAAAGACCCGTATTAACTTTTAGAGGACTGCCTGTTTATGATGTTGATGAGTTTATATACGAATTAGAAGAAGCAATCGAAAAAACAACTAGAACTTTTTCTATAAAAAGTAAAAAGCAAGAATTTAATTTAATTGATGCTTTAAAAATAACATGTAGAAAATGTGCTAAAGATTTCACTGGTAAAAGACCATTTATCAATATCAACCTAGTAAGAATTTAAATGAGTGCAACAGGTCTTGCTATAATTTATATAATAATTTGGTGGATAGTTTTTTTTACAATCCTTCCAATTGATGTAAATAGACAAAAATCTATTAAAATTGATGGTGAAGACGCAGGTTCTCCTGAAAATCCTAAGATGCTAAAAAAATTCATTTATTGTACTGGTATTACAACAGTAATTTTCGTGATAATTTATTTATTGATAAAATATGAATATTTAAATTTAAGATATATAATTAATTAAAATGTACATTTCAAAGTCATTCATTCCAATATTAAAAAATAACCCATCAGAAGCAAAAATTAAATCACATCAGTTAATGCTAAGGGTTGGTATGATTAAACAATCCTCAGCAGGTATTTATTCATGGTTACCTTTAGGTTTTAAGGTGATGAAAAAAATTGAACAAATAGTAAGAGAAGAACAAAATAAAATTGGTGCCCAAGAAATACTTATGCCAACTATACAGCCCAGTGATATTTGGAAAGAAAGTGGTCGTTATGACGATTATGGTGATGAAATGCTTCGTATTAAAGACCGTCAAGGTAGAGAAATGCTTTATGGACCAACCAATGAAGAGTTAGTTACAGATATATTTAGATCAAGTGTAAAATCTTATAAATCACTTCCTCAATTATTATATCATATACAATGGAAATTTAGAGATGAAGTTAGACCAAGATTTGGAATAATGAGAGGTAGGGAGTTTTATATGAAGGATGCATATTCGTTTGACGTTAATGACGAAGATGCAACATTCTCGTATAATAAATTCTTTTTCTCATATTTAAAAACATTTAAAAGATTAGAACTTTCAGCAATACCAATGGCAGCTGATACGGGACCAATTGGTGGAAATTTATCTCATGAATTTATTATTTTAGCAGATACAGGAGAAAGTAAAATTTTTACAGATAAAAGAGTTTTTGATTTAGGTAGTGAAGGAACTGTATTGGATAGACAATCCTTACAAGACTTAAGAAAAAAATATGAACAATATTACGCTGTAGCCGATGAAAAATTTAATAAAAATGAATTTGAAGAAAAGGTGTCAGAAGAAAATAGGTTAATTACAAAAGGTATAGAGGTAGGTCACATTTTTTATTTTGGAGATAAATATTCAAAAGCTTTAAATGCAGCTGTAGATCTCCCAGGTGGCAAAAAAGATTTTGTTAAAATGGGATCTTATGGAATTGGTGTATCAAGGCTAGTTGGAGCAATTATAGAAGCTAAATATGATCAAAAAGATGAAATAATGAAATGGCCATTTTCTGTAGCACCATACGAACTTGCAATAATACCTATGATTAACAAAAATGATACATCGGCATTAGATAAAGCGAATAAACTTTTTAAACATTTTGAAAGTAAAAATATTGATACAATTATTGATGATATGGATGAAAATCTTTCATCTAAAATTAAAAAATTTAATTTGATAGGTGTGCCTTATCAAATAATTTTAGGAAAAAATCAGATGGTGATTTATTAGAGTTTAAAGAAATTGGAAAAGATCCTAAAAGCTTAACCATAGATCAAATAACTCAAATTTTAACTGAACAAAAATTAAAAAATTGATTTCTGCATTAGAAAAAGAAATTACACTTAGATATTTAAAAACCAGAAAAAAAGATGGTTTTTTAAATATAATATCCATTTTTTCATTTATTGGAATTAGCCTTGGTGTTGCAGTACTTATTATTGTGATGTCTGTTATGAATGGCTTTAGAAGTGAGTTAATTAATAAGATTGTAGGATTTAATGCTCATGTGACTGTTAAGCCATATGAAACTTCTATTAATTTAGAAAAACTAGATAGTGAAAATCTAAAATTAATTTCAAAAGAATTAATACTTAGTAATTCTGGTGAAGCTATTGTTATTAGCAAAAACTACACCAAAGGTTTAATTTTAAGAGGTTATAGTAGAGAAAACTTTCTAAAACTTGATGTTGTAAAAAAAGGAAACTTAATTGGTAAATCAAACCAATTAACAAAGAATTCGATATCAATAGGTAAAGAATTAAGTTTTAATTTAGATCTTAGTGTAGGAGATAAAGTATCAATAATGTCTCCAGTAGGCATTGAAACAATAATAGGAAGTCTACCCCGGCAAGAAACTTTTATTATTAGATCTATCTTTGATAGTGGTTTAGCGGATTTTGATGCAAATATTGCTTTTATAAATTTAGAAACATTGGAAAACTTTTTTAGTTTTAAAAAAGAAGACCGTAACCTAGAAATTTATTTGAACAAACCATCAAATATTGAAGAAGCAAAAAATAAAATTCAAGAAATATTCAAAAATGAATTTGTATATAGTTGGGCTGATATGAATAGCTCATTGTTTTCTGCATTAAAAGTTGAAAGAAATGTAATGTTTATAATCTTATCTTTGATTATTATAGTAGCTGCTTTTAACATTATTTCAGGTCTTACAATTTTGGTTAAAAATAAGACAAGAGATATAGCTATACTTAAGTCCATTGGTGTCATGAACAAGTCTATTGTTAAGATATTTTTCCTTGTTGGTGTTATTATTGGAACTACAGCAACACTTTTTGGAATCTTTTTAGGTGTAATATTTTCTCTATACATTGAAAACCTAAGAGAATTCTTAAGTAATACATTTAATATTAGCTTGTTTCCTGAAGAGATTTATTTTTTGAGCACAATGCCTTCTGAAATAAACCCAACTTCAATTTTTATAATTTCTCTTTGTTCAATTTTTATAACTATAATCGTTTCAATCTTTCCAGCAATAAAAGCTTCAAAATTAGACCCTGTTAAAGGACTTAAGTATGAATAATTTGATATCATTAAAGAACATATCTAAATCTTTTTCTAACAATAAAAAAATAAATGTTTTAAAAAGAATTAATTATTCTTTTACAAAAGGTAAGATTTATTCTCTAGTTGGTCCATCTGGATCTGGAAAGTCTACATTATTAAATGTTTTGTCACTAATAGATAAACCTACCACTGGTTCATTGTTAATTAATAAAACACCGGTAAACTTTAATGAAAATGCAAAAAATGATAAAATTAGATCGAGTAAAATTGGTATTATCTATCAACAAAATAATTTACTTCCAGATTTTACAGCATTAGAGAATGTTTATTTAGCTGGTTTAGCTTTAACTAATGATAAAAAAAATTCAATTGAAAGAGCAAAAGAAATTATAAAAACAATGGGTCTTTCATCACGTGAAGCTCATTTTCCATCTGAACTATCAGGAGGTGAAATGCAAAGAATTTGTCGCCGTTAGTTTTTCCTAGACCAGTAGTGGCATTACCTTGTGGATCCAAATCAATTACTAAAATTTTCTTTCCTTCCTGAGCTAACGCTGTTGCTAAATTAACAACCGTTGTTGTTTTGCCCACTCCACCTTTTTGATTTATGACTGCAATAATTTTTTTCATTATTTTTTCTTCACATCAAAGATTAAAATTTTCGATTCTTTATCTGTGATGCTATCTTTTACCTCATATCTGTATTGCTCCTTCATTTGAAGCATATTAATCTCCTCTAAAGCATTTTTACCCTTTAATATTATCAGTTTGTGGTTAACTTTTGTATTTTCACGTGAAATATTCATTATATAATCTAATTTTCGAAAAGCTCTGCAAATAACATAATTTGAATCAATGTATTCATTACTTACGTTGGAACAAATTACTTTTACTTTTTTCAACTTTAATATGCCTAATATTTTGTCTAAAAATATGCATTTAACCTTGGATTTTTCATATAATTTCACGTGAAACTCATATTTTTGAGCATAAATAGCTAATATTAGCCCTGGTAAACCTGCCCCTGTGCCAAGATCTGAAAGACTATTATCTTTATTAAAGTCTATAAATTTTACTATTTGAGCTGAATCTAGTATGTGTCGCAACCAAATATCATTTAAGGTAGAAGCACCTATCAAATTATAATTAGCATTAAATTTAATCAATTCCTTTTGAAAAATATCTATTTTTTCTATCTCTGAACTATTAAATTTTAGATTTTTGGAAAGGTAATTTAAAACTTGGTCTTTATTCATTAAGCAGATGCTTTATATCTGCTTTTCTTTATATAACCTAAAAGAATAATAGCTGCAGCTGGAGTAACGCCATCTATTCTAAGGGCTTGTCCTAGTGTTTTTGGTTTAATTTGTGCGAGTTTAGATTTAATCTCTTTAGAAAGTCCACTAAAAGATTCATAGTTAATATCATCAGGTATCATTATTGACTCATCTTTCTTGAAAGCTTCTATATCGTGGGTCTGTCTCTTTAAATAGCCTGAATAATGCGCATCTATTTCTACTTGTTCATCAATATATTTATCATATTGGGGTATATCGACCCATATTTTTCTTAATTGGTCAATTGTAATATTTTTTAATCCTAACACTTCTATACCTGTTCTTTTTACTCCATCTTTAGAAATTTTTATAGAATATTTAGCAGCAGCGTTAGGTGAAATAAATTTAGTGTTTAAAGAATCAAAAACTTGAACTAATTTCTTTTGTTTGTCTAAAAAAATTTCTTCTCTTAATTTTTTAACTAAATTAATTTTAATTCCAAGTGGACTTAATCTTTGATCGGCATTATCTGCTCTTAAAGATAATCTATACTCAGCTCTTGAAGTAAACATTCTATACGGCTCCGAAACACCTTTCGTAATTAAATCATCAATCATAACTCCGATGTATGATTCAGATCTGTCTAAAATAAATTCATTTTCATTTTTAATTTTTAAAGCAGCATTTGCTCCAGCAATTAAACCTTGGGCTGCTGCTTCCTCATATCCAGTCGTTCCATTAATTTGACCAGCAAGAAATAATGATTGAATTTTTTTTGTCTCCAAAGTTGGTTTAAGCTCTCTTGGATCTACATAATCATACTCGATTGCATACCCTGCTCTGATCATTTTAACATCCTCTAAACCCTTGATTTTACTTAATATTTTAAGCTGAACGTCCTCTGGAAGTGAAGTAGATATACCATTTGGGTAAACAGTATTGTCCTTTAATCCCTCTGGTTCTAAAAATATTTGATGTTGTCCTTTCTCTTTAAATTTAACTATCTTGTCTTCTATGGAAGGACAGTACCTTGGTCCTACACCTTTAATGTTTCCTGAATACATAGCGCTTAAATGAATGTTATCACTTATGATTTTATGAACTTCATTATTAGTGTGGGTAACACCACATGAGATTTGTCTATTCTCTAACTTAGTCGTAAGGAATGAAAAAAAATAAGGATCATCATCTGCAAATTGTTGTTCTATTTCTTTATAATTAATTGTTGTACCATCCAATCTAGGAGGTGTTCCTGTTTTTAACCTTCCAAGAGTAATATTGTGTTTAGCTAATTGTTCACTTAAACCTGTTGAAGGTTTTTCATTATACCTTCCAGCCGGTATTTGTTTTTCACCAATATGTATTAAACCGTTTAGAAAAGTTCCAGTAGTTAAGACTAGTTGTTTGCAAGAAACATTTTTGCCACTTGCGCATTCAAATCCAATAATTTTATTTCCATCAAAAATAAATTTAACAACAGGATCACCAACTACAGTTAAGTTGGGATAATTTAATAATAATTTTTGCATATGCTCTTTGTAAAGAGCTCTATCTGATTGAGTACGAGGCCCTCTAACGGCTGGACCTCTGCTTCTATTTAAAAGTCTGAACTGGATTCCAGATTTGTCTGTAACTAAACCCATCACACCATCCAAGGCGTCAATTTCTCGAACTAGATGACCTTTGCCTAGTCCACCAATAGCTGGATTACAGGACATCTCACCTATGGTCTCAATTTTATGTGTAAAAAGAGCAGTATTTACGCCGATTCTAGCAGATGCTGCTGCTGCCTCGCAACCAGCATGCCCACCACCTATAACAACTACATCGTAGCTCATCTTATCCATGAGTTTAATGTATGCCTCTAATAGAATTTTACAAGAAATTATTTTGCTATTTGCCGATGCAAAAATCTTTAAAGATAGAGCCTAGTATTTCTTCAACATCCACTTTCCCAATTATGGCTCCTAAGTGTCTAGTAGCCATTCTTAAATCTTCAGCAGCTAATTCTATTTCTTTAGATTGTTTTTTCTCAAGAAACTTTTCTAACTCCAATAAGCATAAATTTAATTTATTTCTATGTCTTTCACGTGATACTAAAATATTTTTAGTATCAATAATTTTCTTGCTTAGTTTATCTTTAATTAAATCTATTAATTTATCTATGTTCTTGTTATTTTTAACTGAAATTAAAATTCCATTATTTTTATATTCTCCAGAATTATCACTACTAAGATCCGATTTATTTAAAACCACTATTGAGTCCTGATTGATTAAATCTAAAATTTTCTTATCTACTTGCATAGACGAGTTATCAATAATAATTAAATTTAAATCTGATTCTTTTGATCGATTTATAGCAAGCTCAATACCTTTTTTTTCTATGTTGTTTTCAGACTCTCTAATACCAGCGGTATCTGCTAGAATAACTGGATAACCATCTAAATTTAAATAAACTTCAATAATGTCCCTAGTAGTTCCTTTCTCATCAGAAACAATAGCTACATCCCTTTTTGACAAAAGATTAAGTAAAGAAGATTTACCAGCGTTAACCTCTCCTATAATCGAAACCTTAAATCCTTCTCTTATTTTTTCGCCTACCCTTTGATCTTCTAAGGTTTTTTTAATCTCTTTATAAATTTCTTCTATAGCTGTATGCACATCTTTTAGAACAGCGTCTGGAATATCATCTTCGGCAAAGTCGATTTTTGCCTCGATATAAGCAAGCGATTTAATTAATTTATCTCTTAAAGAATTATAATAATTTGATGCATTTCCTTGGATAAACCTTAATGCTTGTTGTCTTTGAAGTTCTGTTTCAGAATGAATGAGATCTCCAATACTTTCAGCTTCTAGAAGATCAATTTTATTATTTTGAAATGCAATTTTTGTAAACTCACCAGGTTCTGCCATTCTACAATTTGCTTGTTTGCTTAAAACATCTAAGAACAAAGTAATAACTGCATTACTTCCATGAATATGAAATTCAGCTAAATCATCACCTGTATAACTATTTGGTGATTGAAAAAATAACAACAGGCCTTCGTCTATTAAATTATTAGTTGAAGGGTCATAAAACTTAAAAAGATTAACTTCTTTATTTTTTATTGTATTTTCTTTTGTAATTGTCTGACAAATTTTTAATGTGTCTTTACCTGACAATCTTATAATTGCTATACCGGAAGGTCCTCTGCCAGATGATAAAGCGTAAATATTCATTTACTAAAAGATAGCACAGAAGATTAATATTGATTTAAAAAACTAACTTGTTTTATTCATGGAATCAAAGAAATCTGCATTGTTCTTTGTGTTTTTAAGTTTAGAGATTAAAAACTCTATTCCATCCATGGTTCCCATTGGACTAATAATTCTTCTAAGAACATTCATTTTAGAAAGCTCATCTTTTTCAAAAAGAAGTTCTTCTCTTCTAGTTCCTGATCTTGTTATATCAAGAGCTGGGTAAATTCGTTTATCAGCAACTTTTCTATCTAAAATTAATTCGCAGTTACCCGTTCCTTTAAACTCTTCGAAAATTACTTCATCCATTCTTGAACCAGTATCAATTAAAGCTGTAGATATAATGGTTAATGAACCGCCTTCTTCAACGTTTCTAGCTGCTCCAAAAAATCTTTTTGGTCGCTGAAGCGCATTTGCATCCACACCACCAGTTAGTACTTTTCCTGAACTTGGAATTACAGCGTTATAAGCTCTTCCTAATCGAGTAATGGAGTCTAATAAAATTACTACATCTTTTTTGTGTTCAACTAATCTTTTAGCTTTTTCAATAACCATTTCAGCAACAGCAACGTGTCTAGATGCAGGCTCATCAAATGTAGAACTTACCACCTCACCTTTTACTGAACGTTGCATATCCGTTACTTCTTCAGGTCGCTCATCAATCAAAAGTACGATTAAATAACACTCTGGGTGATTAGTTGTAATTGATTGTGCAATATTTTGTAGAATTATAGTTTTACCAGCTCTTGGTGGGGAAACAATCAAAGCTCTTTGACCTTTTCCAATTGGACTTACTAAATCGATTAGTCTAGCTGTATTATCTGGTTTCTTTTCAACTTTTGTGGACTCTATTTCTAATTTAATTCTCTCATTTGGATAAAGCGGAGTTAAGTTGTCAAAGGCAATTTTATTTCTTCCTTTTTCAGGATCTTCAAAATTAATTTTATTTACTTGTAGTAATGCAAAATATCTTTCTGCATCTTTTGGTGATCTAATTTCTCCCTCAACTGAATCCCCTGTTCTCAAACCAAATCTTCTAATTTGACTAGGGCTTACGTAAATATCATCTGGACCGGGTAAGTAGTTTGATTCCATAGCTCTTAGGAAACCAAAGCCATCTTGTAAAACCTCTAAAACGCCGGCGCCTGTGATTTGTTCATTTTTTTCAGCTAATTTTTTTAATATAGCAAATAAGATTTCTTGTTTTCTTAGTGTGCTTGGGTTTTCAATACCAAGTTTTTCAGCTTGCGAAATAAGCTCTGCAGGGTTTCTTTTTTTTAATTCTTGTAGGTTCATAAATGATTGTTTGGTTCTTGAGGAAAGTTATTTAAATATATGTGTTTTTTGCAGGATTTCAAGCCCTATAAAGGCTTAAAAACAACAACAAATATAATGCCTATTAAAAGCACCGTAGGCACCTCATTGAGTATTCTATAAAATCTAGATGAGTGATTATTAGTGTCTAAACTAAAATTCTTCAAACACTTAAACAGGAAAAAATGATAAAAAGTTAAAAGCACCACCATTACAGATTTTAACTGAAGCCATAAATAACTAAAATTTTCAAATCCAATGCTATGAATTAATAGAATTCCAAATAACCAAGACAAAAACATTGCTGGGTTCATGATGTAAAAGAAAAGCCTCTTTTCCATCGTTTTAAAGGTTTCAATTTTATCCTGATTATCTTTTGTTTCTGAGTGATAAACATAAAGTCTTGGAAGATATAATAAACCTGCCATCCACGAAATAACTGCTATTAAATGTAAAGCTTTAAACAATAAATAATAATTCATTTAATTATATTTTTGTAATCTAGGACATTTTTTAAATTTTTCTGCACACCTTAAAGAAGAGGTGAACCTTTCTCCTTTGCTTGCTGCTAAAATACTTGATTTTAATGAATTGATAAAATTTTTTTCTATGGTGACCGTGGGCACTCGAATATATTGCTTGGAACCATTCTCTTTAGCAAGCTTACTGTATTCTATATCTAACTCTACTAAAGTTTCAGAATGTTCTGAAACAAAGGCAACAGGAACAACAATTATAATTTTATTTTTTTTAGACTCTTCTTTGATGACATCGTCTGTTGAGGGCCCTATCCATTTAAGTGGCCCAACTCTACTTTGATAGCTCAAAATGTAATTTAAACCAGGGATGGACAAGTGTTTTACTAAAGCATCAACGGTGCTTTCGACTTGTGATTGGTAGGGATCGCCTTGCTTAATTTTATTTTCTGGTAAGCCGTGTGCTGAAAAAATTAATGTTGTTTCATTTAATTTCTCTTTAATTATTTTTTCTTTAATAAGATTTGAGTAAGATAAGACAAAATCTTTTTCGTTCGGATAACAACAAATAATCTTTGTTTCAGTATTTAGATCTTCTTTTTTACAAACATCTAACCATTCGTTGATGGAAGACCCTGATGTTGCATTAGAAAACTGCGGATAAAGGGGAAGTAAAATAATTTGACCAGGATTAAATTCTTTAACTTTTTTAATGGTTTCTGTTGCTCTAGGGTTCCAGCATCTCATTACTATAAAGCATTTATATTCATCGTTTTCTTCCTTTAAGCTTTCTTCAATTGCGTCGGCCTGGCTTTGGGTTTGTTCTAAAATTGGAGATTTTCCTCCCATTTCAGAATAAATGCCTTTAGCGATTGGCGCTCTTCTTTTTGAAATTAATTTAGCCAAAGGATATCTCAGAAAAGTAGGTAAGCTTATTATGGCCGGATCATTAAATAGGTTAAACAAGAAAGGCTCAACTGCCTCCAAACTATCTGGGCCACCTAGATTAAATAATATGACTGCTTTTTTCATTTAAAATTATTAACTCTTTCTATAACTTTTTGTAACACATCAGGATTTGTTTGTGGCAATAAACCATGTCCTAAATTAAAAATATATGGACGATCTTTAAAAATAGTTAAATATTTATCTACTTCTTTAAAAATTATGTCTTCTTTTTCAAATAATATTTTTGGATCCATTCCCCCCTGTAAACAATAATTTTTTAAATTTTCTTTTGCCCATATTGGATCAATTTTATAATCAAGGCTTAAACAATCTGGCTTTACAATATCAGCAAACTTTAGATAATTTTTATTTAAATTTCTTGGAAAACAAATAACTGGAATTTTATTATTTTTACAAAACTGAACAATCTTTTTATTAGGCTCAAAACAATAATCAGACAATTTTGCTTCTGGTATTAGTCCTGCCCAAGAATCAAATATTTGTATGACTTCGGCACCCGCCTTAAACTGTAATTCAATATGCAAACAAAGATATTCAATAAGTAAATTAATTGTTTCTCTAATTTCTTCTTCTTTTTGTTTTAAAATATTTAAATTTAGTTCTTCTTTATTTTTCTTTAAGCCAAACATATAAACTATCAAAGTCCAGGGAGCACCTATGAAGCCTATTAATGATTTTTGTTTATCAAGTTTTTCTCTAGTTAATTTAATGGCTTCATAAATTGGATTAAGTTTATCTTTAAATTTATCAAAATTATTTTTTTTAAATATTTCTAAATTAAATGGAGACAAAATAGGTTCTTCATCTTTAATAAACTTAACTTCTTGGCCTAATCCATAGGGAACCATTAAAATATCAGAAAAAATTATAGCAGCATCTAAATTAAATCTTTGGATAGGTTGAAGAGTAATTTCTGAGCTTAAATTACTGTTTAAACAAAGTTTTATAAAATCTTTATTTTTTTGTCTTATTTCTCTAAATTCAGGAAGGTATCGACCTGCTTGTCTCATAAACCAAACTGGCCTGCAAGAAGGATCTTTTTTTAATAAACAGTTTGTTAATTTACTCATAATAATAAAATAATTTTTAAAGTATATTATTTGATATAGGTCATGTTGTTTGCTGAAATAAATAGTTATACATAGTTTTAAACAGTTTGTCTCACAGCCAGATGTTTAAAAAAAAGTATAGAATCTACATAATTTAAATTTATTAAGAAAATAACCAAACTGTGTTTTTAATTACTAACAATGAGCAAAATGTTAAGAATATGTTAATTAATGTGTATGAATTTATTCGCTTTGATAAACAAATGTATAATCACAAGTTATAATACTTTTATTAACAGATTTACATATGGGACATAAATACCAGATTAACCTTGTTTCGGATTCAACCGGTGAAACTTTAGATAGAATATTTTTGGCATTAAAATCTCAGTTTTCAAATTTTGATTATGAAAAAAAAGAATATGTATTCATAAGAACGGAACAACAAATAAATAAAATTATTGAAGAGTCTAAAAAAAAAGAAAACGTTATTATTCTTTATACAATTGTAGAAACCAAATTAGCTAAATATATCTCGCATATTTGTGAGCAAAAAAAAATCCCATGTTTTGGAATATTGGGTAACTTAATTTTAAATTTTTCTAAATTATTAAATCAGAAGGCAACCCATACACCCAGTGCACAGCACGTTTTAGATAGCGAATACTATAAGAGAATAGAAGCAATACAATTTTCAATGTCTCATGATGATGGCATGAAAACAGAAGACGTTAGGAATGCAGATATAATTTTACTTGGTGTTAGCAGAACGAGTAAAACTCCAACATCAATTTATCTAGCAAATAGGGGTTATAAAACCTTGAATATCCCTCTGGTTACAGGCCAAGAAATCCCAGAGGTATTAAAGAAAGAACCAGATAATTTTTGTGTAATAGGCTTAACCGTAGAACCAAGTCGATTGTCTGATATTAGGTCCAACAGGCTAGAAATAATGAAAGAAGTTAATATACCAAATTATTCAGATTTAGAATTTATCAAAGATGAAATAGATAACTCTAAAAAATTATTTAAAAAGTATGGTTGGCCAATGATTGACGTAACGAGGAAATCGGTAGAAGAAACGGCTGCTTCTGTAATTAAAATACTTGAAATAAAAAAAAGAAAAAAACAATGAAAATAATTTTAGCCTCTAAAAGTGGGGTCAGAAAAGAGATTTTAGAAAAAAATAACTTTGATTGCACTGTAATTCCATCTGGTGTTGATGAGGATCAGGTTAAAGATTCATTATTAGCTGCAGGAGCAGATCCAACGCTTATTTCAAAAAATCTTGCTGAATTAAAATCAATAAAAGTAAGCAACAAAAACCCGGACCAATTAGTACTAGGAGCTGATAGCGTTGTAAGTTTAAATGATGAAATAATTAACAAACCCAACTCTAGAGAAGAGGCTTTAGCAATTTTAAAAAAACTAAACGGATCTAAACATTATCTTATTAGTTCAGTTTGCATCTCTAAGAATGGTGCAATGATCTGGAATTATACGGACAGCTCAGAACTGGTAATGAAAAATATGACTGATAAAGAACTAGAAGAGTATTTAGCTAAAATTAAAACCGAAACATTATTAGCTTATGGCGTTTATCAAATTGAAGCTGGTGGTTTAGAGCTTTTTAGCTCCGTTAAAGGCGATAGAGACTCGATTATGGGATTACCAATCAAGCAGATTATCAATTATATTAAAACTTTATCATAATGAAAAAATTTGCATTATTAGGAAAGTCACTCACACATTCTATTTCTCCAACTTTACATAATCATTGGTATAAAAAGTATAAAATTTCAGCTGAGTATTCGTTGTTAGAGACACCTGAAGAAAAGATCCAAAGTGTATTGGAAAGAATTAGAAACAAAGAGCTTGATGGATTAAATGTAACCATTCCATATAAAAATGTGGTCATTCCTTTTTTAGATGAAGTGATTAATGATGCTGAAAAAACTGCTTCAGTTAACACTATATATTTAAATGAAAAAAATAAGTTAGTAGGGGAAAACACCGACGTTTTCGGTCTTGAATGTGCATTGATTAAAAAATTAGAAAGCTCAAAAAATCAATCAGCATTAATTTTAGGAGCGGGTGGAGTTACTCCGTCTATTATCTATGCCTTACAAAAAGCAAATATTAACAAGATATTTGTTAGTAATAGGACTTTAAAAAAAGTAGAAGAAATTAAGAAAAGATTTTCATTTATTAATATTATTTCTTGGGAGAAAATCGATGAAAAAATTAAGGATGTGGATTTGTTAATTAACGCAACAAGTCTTGGTACAAAAGGGGGCGAGGAGTTTTCAAATGTATTATTAGGATTTAAAAAAAGTCTTGTTTATTATGATGTCGTTTATAATCCATTGCAAACAAAGCTAATGAAACACTTTATTGATAATAATATTAAAGCCTTTAATGGTCTCGAGATGCTAATTTACCAGGCTCAAAAAGCTTTTTATCTTTGGAACAAGGTAAATCCAGAGGTGGACGAAGCTCTAATTAAAGAAATGCAAGGATTGATTAAATAATGAAAAGTATTGGCATAACTGGATCAATCGCTTCAGGAAAATCTACTGTAGCAAAATTAATGGCAGGCAAGAAATACCCTCTTTTTAGCGCTGATCAAGTAGTAACCAATCTTTATAAAAATAAGAAATTTATTCAAAAATTAATTAAAAAATTTAACTTAAATAAAAATGAAAACATTAAAGAACAAATAAAGGTTAAACTAAAAGAGAATAAGAATAATTTCAAAAAGTTGGAGAAAACCATTCATCCACTTGTTAGAAGGGAGATGAGATCTTATTTGAAGAAAAGAAATAAATTAGTCATTTTTGAGATCCCTTTATTATTAGAGAGCAAACTAGGTAAAAATTTTAATACCCTTGTTTATGTTGGTGCTAAAAAACAAGTAAGACTAAAAAGGTTTTTGGCAAGAAAGAAGAGTAAATCATTATTTAGTCTTTTGAGTAAAAGGCAAATGTCTCCTTTGCTCAAACAACAAAAATGTGATTATACAATCCATAATAATAATTCTTTAGCTTTGTTAAAAAAAAATGTTAAAAATTTTATAAAAAAATATGAATGAAATTTTTTTAGATACAGAAACTACCGGTTTGTCTGTTAATGAAAAGCATAGGATAGTTGAAATTGCTTGTGTTGAAACAAAAGATTTAATTCCAACAAAAAAAATATTTCATAAAATAATCAACCCACAAAGAGATGTGCCTGAAGAAGCTTTTAAAGTACATGGTTTTTCTACTGAGTTTCTTAAGAATAAAGAATTATTTAGTGACGTTGCAGAAGAGTTTCTTCAATTTATAAAAGATAAAAAAATTATAATCCATAACGCATCTTTTGATCTTGGTTTTCTTAATCATGAACTTAAATTAGTTAAGAAAAATGAAATTAAAAAAGAAAATGTAATTGATAGTCTTGAGATAGCTAGAGGAAAATATCCAGGAACATCAAACTCTCTTGATGCTTTATGTAGAAGATTTAATATTGATTTATCAAGAAGAACTAAACACAATGCTTTATTGGACTGTGAACTTTTAAGAGAAGTTTACATTAATTTATTAGACGTTAAGTCACCAAAGCTTGTCTTTTCAGATGAGACTTCAGAGAACGGATCATCAAGCAGAACAAATATGACAAAAAAATATTGCAAGGTAGTGTTAAAACCAACGGAAGAGGAACTTAGGCTGCACAGTGAGTTTCTTAAGAAAGAATTAAAAAAAAACTACTATTAAATTGGTAGACACCAAGGACTTAAAATCCTTTCCTTATAGAAAAAGTTATTGAATAGTCCTTTTTAAATAAAGCTCTTTAAAATCTATATTTTCCTCAATCTTAATTTTATTAAATCCTGACTTTTCAAAAAGAAGAACAAACAAACCCCTTATTTCTGGGTAAACTTCATTTGGGACTTTTATTAAAATTATTTCTTCCAAAGATTTTTTGTCTGTAAGCTCCCCGTCAATTTCAATGATAGTAGAAAAAATAATTTTTGTATTTATTCTTTCAAAATTATCGTTAATTGGATTTAGGGCAAGTGTTGTTTCGACTTCAACGATTTGGTTTTTGAATTGATTACTTTTTATATCAATATTAATTTTATAATTTGCAATGTCTTTTTCTAAGGAAAAAAATACTTTTGGATTAGGTATTTCAAACTTTAAGTCTTTTATATATTTTGCTACAATTTTATAATTCATTCTTATCTTTTTCTTTTGTATCCTCAATTATTTCTGCATCAATAATATCTTCAGTTTTATTTGGATTAGTTTCTACTTTGTTTTTTAACCAGTAGCCTATAATTAACCTTCTGGTAAATGGAAAGAGTAGTAAAAATCCAAAAGCATCTGTAATGAATCCAGGAAGAATGAGCAAAACGGCCGCAAAGGCAATAGAGGCGCCTGATAAAATTTCGTAAAAAGGAAGTTTATTTTTGTAAATATTGATCAATCCAGCTTTAATTGTATTCAATCCTTCAATTCTTGAGTAATAAATTCCGAGAATTGCAGTAAAACAGATCATTAAAATAGTGTTTATCACTCCAATTTGCTGACCAATCTTAATCATCAAAGCAATTTCTAAAATTGGTAAACCCAGTATTATTAGGAAAAGTGTGTTCATTTGCGTATATTGAAATTATATGATTAGTATATATTTATCAAACAATGAGTAACACTTTTGGGTTTATAGATATTATCTTGCTGGCAATGATTGCTGGTTTTATTCTTTTAAGATTAAGAAACATCTTAGGGAGAAAAACTGGACATGAAGGTAAGGTTTCCAGCATTTTTGATGAAAAAAAATTTGAAGAATACAAAGCTCAGCTTTCTGCAAAAGCTATCGTTAAAGATACACTTGAAAAAGACGAGGAAAAACAGTTCTTAAAAGGTGCTGAAATGGCCTACGAAACTATCATAACTTCTTTTGCCAAAGGAAATAAAGATGAGCTTAAAAAGCTTTTAACAAAGGAAATTTACACGACTTTCGATCAAGCTATTGATCAAAGAAATAAAGATAAAATAATTTCAGAACTTACATTCATCGGAGTTAAAGAGTCTAAGCTAGAAAAGTTTGAAAAAATTAAAGATGACTTATTTGCAACTGTAAAAATCATTTGCGAGATCATTTCAGTTAAGAAAAAAGGTGAAGAAATAATCGAAGGAAATCCAGACAGAATTAAAACTGTAATAGATCATTGGAAGTTTACGAAAAGTGCTACCAGCAAAAATCCAAATTGGTTTTTAGCTGAAATCGTTAGTAAGTGAAGAAAAAAGAAGAAATTCCATTATCAGATAAATTAGCCTGGGAAGAATACACAAAGAACCCAAAAGACATCTTTGATAAAGAATTAGAAAATAAAAAAATTCCAAAAATCATCAAAAGAATAAAATTTGACCTTCACGGTTACACCCTTTTAGAAGCAAACGAAAAAGTTAATGAGATTATAAATAAATGTCAAAAAGATGGGACCAAGGAAATCTTATTAATCACAGGTAAAGGATTACATTCTAATACTGATAATGATGCTTACGTTTCCAAGAAATTAAGTAAATTAAAACATTCTGTGCCTGAGTATATTAGAACCAATAAAGAACTTTCAGACAAGATTTTATCAATAGAACCTGCAAGTTTAATTGATGGTGGAGAAGGTGCTATAGTAATTAAACTTAAAAGTAGTTGATTTGATAAAAGATTAATTAATTTGAAATATTAAATTCATTTCCACAATAAAGATAAGTGCATCTTTCACAATTTTCATTGAATTCAGGTGTTTCTTCACTGTCTAAAGTTTTTTTCATTTTCTTAATCATGTTCGGTATCCAACTTACATCTGCTTCATAAGGTATTAAGGTAATTTTAAAGTTTAGTTTTTCATTGAACTTTTCAAACGCTTTTTCTGCATTGCAAACTAGAAAATAAGTTAAGTTAGATACTTTAAAATTCATATTTCTTAAAATGTGAACATAAACGTCCATTTGCCTTTTGTATCCTTGATGAAATTTGCTCTCTAAGTAAGATTTTGGCTCAACAGGATAGTTTGTTGATTGCGCTTTATAATCTACTACTATCAATTCTTTTTTGTCTTGATCAAACCATACATCATCTATTCCTCCTTTGATGATTAAGTTAGTTTCCTTGTCCAAGTAAGAAACTCCACTCGTTAATGGTTCTCTCCATTTATTAATTTCAGGGTGATCGAATGGAATTAAGTTTAGTTTATTTTTAATCATTACTGGGTGCGGAGTTTTTTCTTTTCTATGAAAATCAAATTCTTTTTTTAGAAGTTCATCTACCGCAGAGTTTAATGACCAACCTGGCATCGATGGTTCTTTTAAACCTTTTACCCTATCAAGGTAAAAGCATCTTGGACAATCAATGAAGTTACTAAATTTGCTTCTGCTAATGACAAAGGGTTCATTCGTTCCTTTTTGGTACATTGATGATTTTCTACTTCTAAAACCATTTGCTACCAAGTTCTTCGTCATATCTCATATATATATGAGTTAAGATCGAAAAAGAATTAATTAATCATAGGTTCTTAAAGTCTCACGGATGATTGTGTTTATAAAATTGATTTTTATAAAATGAATTTACTTAGATCCATATCCTTAGCTAGTTCACCAAGGTTATTTTCAATGTATTTTTTATCGATTATAATTTTTTCACCAGATCTATCTGGAGCCGTAAAGCTTATGTCGTCTAATATTTTTTCTAATAAAGTGTGAAGTCTTCTTGCTCCAATGTTTTCTACTGAAGCATTTACTTCAGCTGAAACTTTAGCAATTAAATCGATACCGTCTTCTGTAAATTCAAGATCTACGTTTTCAGTTTTTAGTAAAGCAACATATTGCTTGATTAAACTATTGTCTGGTTCTTTTAAAATTCTTTTAAAGTCAGCTTCAGACAAAGCATTTAGCTCAACTCTAATCGGCAAACGCCCTTGAAGCTCAGGTAATAAATCAGATGGTTTAGCCAATTGAAAAGCTCCTGAGGCAATGAATAGAATATGGTCCGTTTTAATTGGTCCATATTTAGTACTTACTGTTGTGCCTTCAATTAATGGTAATAGATCTCTTTGAACACCTTCTCGAGATACATCTCCGCCCATTCTATCTCCTCGGGCAGAAATTTTATCAATTTCATCTAAAAAAACTATTCCATTATCTTCAGTAGATTTTTTTGCTTCGCTAATAATTTTATCTTGTTCGATTAACTTATCAGACTCTTGATTTATTAAAATATCGTGAGACTCTTTAACTGACATTTTTTTCTTTTTAGCTTTCTGACCCATTGATTTACCAAGTATTTCAGAAACATTTATCATCCCAATGTTACCACCTGGCATTCCTGGAATTTCAAAGCTTTGCATGTTTGAGGGACTATCGTTTATTTCAATTTCTATTTCATTGTCATCCAAATCACCGCTTCTTAGTCTTTTTCTAAAACTCTCTCTTGTGGCAACACTAGCTTTATTACCAACTAAGGCATTTAAAACTTTTTCCTCTGCTTCAAGCTGAGCCTTGGCATAAACTTCTTTTCTCTTTTTTTCTTTCTCTAAAGCGATAGCTATTTCAATTAAGTCCCTGATGATTTGTTCGACGTCTCTTCCAACATAACCAACCTCAGTAAATCGTGTTGCCTCTACTTTGATAAAAGGTGCCTGTGCTAGCTTAGATAATCTTCTTGAAATTTCTGTCTTACCAACTCCAGTTGGCCCAATCATCAAGATGTTTTTCGGAAGAACTTCTTCTCTCATTTCTTCATCGAGCGCTTGACGTCTCCATCTATTTCTTAAAGCAATCGCAACAGCCTTTTTTGCATTTGTTTGGCCAATTACATATCTATCTAATTCAGAAACAATTTCCCTTGGTGACAAAGCACTTACTTTTGAGCTTTCTTTCTTTTTTTCATCTTTAACTAAATTTAGATTTGTAACGTTATTCATTTCTTTCATGATTAAACTTTTTCAATTGAAATATTATTATTTGTAAAAACACAAATATCAGATGCAATTTTAATTGCCTTTCTCGCTACTTCTTCTGCAGAAAGATCTGTTTCCATTAAAACCTTTGCAGCTGCTAAAGCATAATTGCCTCCAGAACCTATGCCAATAATTCCATCTTCGGGTTCTAAAACATCACCAGTACCTGAAATAATATAACTATTTTCTTTATCAGCGACTGCCATTAAAGCTTCAAGTCTTCTTAAGTATTTATCTGTTCTCCAATCTTTTGCTAATTCAACGGCAGCTCTTGGAAGATTACCTGCATGTTTTTCTAATTTTGCTTCAAGCCTTTCAAACAAAGTTAAAGCGTCAGCTGTTGAGCCGGCAAACCCAGCTATCACACCACGTTTTTCAATTTTTCTAACTTTTTTGGCCTTACTTTTTAAAATAGTATTACCTAAACTTACCTGACCGTCGCCTGCAACGACGGTTTCATTATTTTTTCGTAACAAAACAATTGTGGTTCCGTGCCATTTTTCAGCAGTATTCATATACGTTCTATGTGGAGACTAATTTTATTTCTTCAATAGTTAAACTGCATTTATTGATAAAATAGGAAATTCTATATATATCATTGGCTAAATACACATAACTACTATGAGCAGAAAAGCAAAAATTACTAGAAAAACAAAAGAAACCAGTATTTCCGTTTCGGTCAATCTCGATGGAAAAGGAAAATATAAAATTGATACCGGAATAGGTTTTCTAGATCATATGTTAGAGCAATTATCAAAACACTCTCTAATAGATTTAGAGGTAAAGGCTAAAGGTGATACTCATATTGATTTACATCACACAACTGAAGATACAGGAATTGCAATTGGTGAGGCTATAAAAAAAGCAGCAGGTAATCGAAAAGGCATTACAAGATATGCTTCAACAATGATTCCAATGGATGAAACACTTAGTCGAGTTTCAATCGATGTATCAAATCGACCCTATTTAATTTGGAAAGTAAAATTAGCAGTAGAGAAACTTGGTGAAATGGACACAGAACTATTTAAAGAATGGTTCCAAGCGTTTTCTCAATCCGCTGGAGTAACTTTGCATGTTGAAAATATTTATGGAGAAAATAGTCACCACAAAATTGAGTCTTGTTATAAAGGACTAGCTAGATCATTAAAGGATGCTTTGGCTGTAGACAAAAGAATAAAAAACTCAATTCCATCGACCAAAGGTTCTATTTAGTTTTGATGAACGTCACAATCGTTGACTACCAATCGGGCAACATAAGCTCAGTAATTAATTCTTTTACGGAGGTTGCTAAAGGTAAAGTAAATTTAGAAGTAACAGCAGATCTTAATAAGATAAAATCAAGTGATAAAATCGTACTTCCTGGCCAAGGTTCATTTAAAAGCTGTGTTGACTCTTTAAATAGCATTAACGGATTAGTAGAAGCACTAAATGAATTTGCAATCACAAAAAAAAAACCTTTGTTAGGAATATGTGTAGGCTTACAAATGTTCGCTGATGTAGGATTTGAAGAGATAGAAACTAAGGGATTAGGATGGATTTCAGGAAAAGTTTCTAAAATTGATAATCAAAGCGGAAAATTTAAACTCCCACATATTGGTTGGAATGAAATTGAAATAGTAAAACAAAGTAAGATTTTTAAGGATATTGAAAATAAATCTCATATGTATTTTGTGCATAGTTACGAATTCATCCCAGAGGACAAATCAGTAATTTCAGCTACCACAGACTATTCATCAAAAATTGTCTGTTCGGTTGAAAGAGATAATTTATTTGGAACGCAATTTCACCCTGAAAAAAGCGATAAGACTGGGTTAAAGATAATTAAAAATTTTATAAATCTATAATGAAAATATTTCCAGCAATAGATATTAAAGATAAAAAGTGTGTAAGGTTAGTCAAAGGGGACTTTAAAAATAAAACTGAATATGCATCATCGCCAATAGAACAAGCGGCAAAATACAAGGAATATGGTTTTAAAAATTTACACATCATTGATCTTGATGGAGCATTAACTGGTAAAGCAATTAATTCAGATATAATTGAAGAAATAGTTAAAAAATATGATTTAGAAATTGAAGTAGGAGGGGGCATTAGAACCCTTGATAATATTAAAAAATATATCGAGGCAGGTGTGGAAAAGGTAATTTTAGGGAGTGCTGCAATTAAAAATAAAGAATTTTTAAAAGAAGCCTGCAATAAATTTAAAAATAAAATTGCTTTAGGTTTGGATGCAAAAAATGGAAGCCTTTCGGTTTCTGGCTGGGTTGAAGATTCTAATATTAAAGCAAAAGATTTTTTAAAACAGATAAATGATTTTGGAGTAAGCAGGATAATTTATACTGATATTAACAAAGATGGCATGAAGAGCAGTCCTAATTTTGAAGAGACCATTTCAATTGCAGAAATTTCTAGTTGTCCAGTTGTTATTTCAGGTGGGGTTTCTTCTTTAAAGGATATTAAAAAAACAAGAGAATTAAATAATAAAAAAATTGAAGGTATAATTGTTGGTAAAGCGATTTACGATGGTGATATTAAACTTGAGGAACTAGCAGAGGAAATTAATGCTTAAAAATAGAATAATACCTTGTTTGGATGTTAAAAACGGAAGAGTGGTTAAAGGTATAAATTTCGTTGAATTAAAAGACGCCGGAGACCCTGTTGAGCAAGCTAAAATTTATAGCGATGGTGGTGCTGATGAGATTTGTTTTTTAGACATTACAGCCTCAAATGAAAATCGAGATACGATAGTTGATATTGTAAGAAAAACTGCAAAAGAGTGCTTTGTTCCTTTGACAGTTGGTGGCGGAGTAAGAACAATACAAAATATTAGAGACTTGTTATTGGCAGGCGCAGACAAAGTCTCAATTAATACAGCGGCAGTTAATAATATAAAATTCGTTAAAGAAGCTTCAAAACAGTTTGGATCACAATGTATTGTAGTGGCAATAGACGCTAAGAAAGTTTCAGATAATAAATGGGAGGTATTCACTCACGGGGGTAGAAATAAAACAGGTATTGATGTTATTGAATTTGCAAAACAAGTTGAAATAAATGGTGCTGGAGAAATTTTGCTCACATCAATGGATAAAGATGGTACAAAATCTGGCTATGATATTGAGCTTCTAAAAGCCATAACAGACAGCACAAACATTCCTATAATAGCATCTGGTGGAGTTGGAACATTAGATCACTTGTATGATGGAATAGTCAAAGGTGGAGCTAGCGCAGTTCTAGCAGCTTCCATTTTTCATTATGGAGAATATAAAATTAAGGAAGCGAAAGAATATTTGAATTCTAAGAATGTATCAGTAAGATTATAATATGTTTGAAAACTTAGAGCAGTTAATAAAAATAATTAGAGAAAGAAAGAATTCTTCAAGTAGTGAATCTTACACCAATAAACTTCTCCACGATAAAGATTTGAGTGTTGCAAAAGTTAAAGAAGAAATAGGAGAATTGATCGAAGCTGTAGAAGAAAATTCTAATCAAATCCACGAAGCTGCAGACGTGATTTATCATTTGATGGTTTATCTTGAGGCCAATAACATTAAGATCGAAGATGTAATGAATGAGCTTAAAAAACGTCAAAAATGACCTACGATAAAAATAACATATTCGCAAAAATTTTAAGAGGAGAAATACCTTGTAAAAAAGTTTATGAAAATGACTATGTTTTATCCTTTTATGACATCAATCCTCAAAAAAAAATTCACGTACTGGTAATACCAAAAGGTCCATATATTGATTTAGATCATTTTAATAAGAATGCATCAGATAAAGAAATTATAGAATTCAACAAAGCTATTAGCCATGTATCAAAGCTATTAAACATTTCTAATGAAGAAAGAGGCTATCGTGTCCTTAGCAATATAGGAACTGACGGTGGTCAAGAAGTCCCTCATTTGCATTATCATATATTCGGTGGTGAAAAGATAGGTAAAATGGTTAGTTAAGCTTTCCAATGCCTATAGTAAAAAGATATTTTTTAGAAATTAAAAAAGATAATTTCAAAAAAGATATTGAAGTTAAATTTCCAGATAAAATAAATATTTATTTTCAAAAAGAAAAAGATATTGATTTAAATAAGTTTTTTTACAGACAAATAGGAAAAGAACATTTTTGGCGTGACCGTCTTTTGTGGTCTGATAAAGAATGGCTTAAGTATGTAGGTAATCTAAATTTAGAAACTGGAATTATTAAAAAAGGTGATGATTTAATTGGTTTTTTTGAGCAGGAACATCATAAGTTAAAAAATGAAATTGAACTAATTCAAATGGGTATTTTAAAAGATTATCAGGAAAAAAAATTAGGATCTCTTTTATTGAAATTTATCATAAACGACGCTTTTAAACGCGGTATTGATAGATTGTGGGTGCACACTTGTAGTCTTGATCATAAATTTGCTTTGAATAATTATTTGTCTAAAGGCTTTAAGATATTTAAAGAAGAAGAAATAAATTTTGAATATTAGTTAATTGAAGGAATTTTGAATATTCCAGGATCATAGTTGCCATTAATTGACTTTATATTAATAGAAAACAAAATCTCATTATTGAAATTGTCTATTATGCTCCATCCTTTGAAATCATAACTCTTTTTGTCAAAAAAAACTAAAACTTTACTTTCATTTTCATAAGTCAAACTAATGTTTTCACCAATTATAATATCTGCCTCACTAATCAATTGAATAAGCTCTTTCTTGTTTAAAATTTTAGAAAAAGGAGAATTTTTAATAGGATAAAAATATTTTTTATCATATCGTTTATGCAGAACTACTAGTGTTTGATTGTTAATTATAATTTCTTTTTGTTTATCATCATTATAATTGCACTTAAGTTGACTATCAAAAACTAATATACAATTACCGGTTTCTTTTTTTTCATTTGATGCTTGCTCAAAATCAAAATTAAAATTATTTACTTCAAGTAATTGAGCAATTATTAAATTTTTTTCATTAGCAGATAAATTT
>OAPS01000004.1_pt1 | contig 19821 bp, 22 predicted proteins | sample 1516251 | NCBI WGS metagenome assembly OAPS01 (sample SAMEA3275578, study PRJEB22092) | marine metagenome | biome: Marine; feature: Surface water; material: sea water | collected 2014-06-21T11:30:00+00 | depth 1 m
TAAAAAAAAAATTAACTCCCTAAAAAATCATTAATTAAGCTTTGATAATTGGTGAAATGTGCTCTAAAAAAATTTTTGTACAATTTGCCCAAGTATATTTTTTTGCGTGCTCTATGCAAGATTGCCTATTAATCTTTAACGCATCTAAAGCAGCTTTCCTAAGATCGTTATTAAGCGCTCCTGTTTTCATCCCTTCAAATATATCCTTTGGTCCTTCAACGGGATAGGCAGCAACTGGTAAGCCGCATTGTAGTGCTTCTATTATCACTATTCCGAACGTGTCTGTTTTACTTGGAAAGACAAATACATCTGATGAAGCAAAGTATGATGCAAGTTCTCCGTTAGTTCTTTCTCCTTTAAAAACCACGTCGGGATATTCTTTCTTAAGTTTGTCTAAGTCTGGACCTTTGCCAACAACTAGTTTGGTTCCCACCAAGTCCAAATCTAAAAAAGCCCTTATATTTTTTTCTATAGAAACTCTTCCCACATATAAATAAATTGGCCTTTTATATTGAAGAGGAATTTTTTTTGCATCTTTAAAACTTCCGTGATCTGCACCCCTCGTCCAAATTACCATTTTATTTTCATCAAAGCCCATTTTAATTAATTCCTCTTTCATGCTTTTAGTAGTGACTAATATTTTTTCAGCTTGATTATGAAAATTCTTAAGAAATTTTTGAACAAGTTTTATAGGCAGGTAAGGATAGTAAAGCTTTAGATACTTATCAAATTGAGTGTGATAAGATGTTGTAAATTTAAGTTTGTTTTTTACGCAATATCTTTTTGCCGCAATACCAATCGGGCCTTCGGTTGCAATATGAATAATGTCAGGATTGCAAGTTTTTATCATTTTACCGACTTTTGGCCAAACATTAATTGCCAACCTTATTTCATTATATTTAGGCATTGGAATAGTTAAAAATTGTCCAGGCTCAATATACTCAACTTGATGATTAAGATTTTTTAGTTGTTCACCTAAATTTTTAAGTGTCCTGCAAACTCCATTGACTTGTGGATACCAAGCGTCAGTGATGATTAATATTTTCAGACAACCTCCTTTTTAACCAAAGTCAAATAAGGTTCATAATTGATGATCTGATCTCTAAATTTGTCCCATTCTATAATCTCCATTCGTCCATCCAAGTGTTCTACAAGGGCAGTACAACTTTCAACCCAATCTCCTGTATTTAAATAATTTACACCTGAGAAATTAAGATTAGCTGCTTTATGAATATGACCACAAATGATGCCATCTACATTTTTTCTCTTAGCAAAACTTGCAACTGTTTTTTCGTAGTCACCAATATATTTAACTGCATTTTTAACTTTATATTTTAAATATTTAGCTAGAGACCAATTATCATAGCCAAGTTTATTTCTAACAAAATTAATTATGACATTTAATGATAGCAACCAATTATATAACACTGACCCTAGTTTCGATAACCACTTAGCATATTGCATTACACCATCCCAAGCGTCACCATGAACAACGATATATTTTTTTTTATTTACTGTTTCATAGACTACTCTATTAACTAATCGAATATTTCCAAAATCCATTGGAATAAATTTTCTTATAACTTCATCATGATTTCCAATGATATAATGAACTTTTGTTCCATGCCTTGCTTTTCGCAATATCTTTTGAACAACATCATTGTGCTCCTGAGGCCAATAAAATCTTTTTTGAAGTTCCCATATATCAATGATATCTCCAACCAAATATAAATTTTGTGAACGAGTAAATTTTAAAAACTCCAAAAGTTTGTTAGCTTGGCAACCTCGGGTACCTAAATGAATGTCTGATAAGAATATGCTTCGATAAACTAAAATGTTATTTTTATGAGTTGTGTCTATTTTGTTCATAGTATAATTAACGAATCAGTTATGAACTTTTCACACATATTTATTAAAGATTTGTTAAATTTTTAAAATAAGATGAAATTCACAATAATATTCAACGCAAATGCAGCTGGTGGGAAAAAACTCAGATTAATAAACAGAGTAATTAGTCTGTTGCGGTCAAGCCATGAAGTAGAATTATTTAAAACTGTCTCGGAAACTGATGCAAAAAAAGTATTTGATGATTTATCAAAAAGAGATTTCGACCGATTAGTAATTGCTGGAGGAGATGGGTCCATTTGCTTTGCTATAAACGAAATGATTGAAAAGGGACTAGAAAAAAAATTAATAGCTTATATCCCAGCAGGAACTGCAAATATTTTGCAAATAGAAACGGGTATTAAAAAAAAAGCTGAAGAAATTTACAAAGTCTTAATTTCAAATCATAGTAAAAAAATTAGTCTTGCAAAAATTAATGACAAATATTTTTTTCTGATGGCTGGAGTGGGTTTTGACTCTAAAATTGTCAAATCAATTAATGCTAATGTAAAAAAATACTTAGGCAAAATCATTTTTGCCTATAAGGGTTTTATGCATTTTCTATTCTTAAAAAATGAAAAAATGAGAGTTGAAGTTAATAATGAAATATTTGATGCAGATTGGATCTTATGTACAAATTCAAAATTTTATGCTGGCCCCTACTCAATAACCAATGATACGAATATCTTTAAACCAAGTATGATTGCTTATATTTTTAAAGACTTAACTAGATTAAAATTACTTTACTACATTTATTTAATATTAGTTAAGGGTGACTTAAGCTCAGCTAAAAGTGTTATTAAGAAAAATTTGAATGAAATAAAAATTAATAAAATTAACTACCCTTTGTTAGCTCAAGTTGATGGTGAAAATTGTGGTTACAGTGAACAAATCATAATTAAGACTACAGATAAATTTATTAATCTTCTAGCTCCGTAACTCTAAATTTAAATTATTGAAAGCTTTGAGCCCAAAAAAAATATTCTAAGATAATTAAACTTTTGCGAATTCGCCGCCAGATCTAAATCGCCAAAGCCACTTGCTCATCTCTTGTTCAACGTCACCTGGTTTTATATTCAAATCTTTAAACGTTAAATGATTGTTTGAGACAATGTTATCAGCCTCAGTTAATATTTCACACTGATCTCTAGTCAATAAAGGTTTTGGCATTAAACTAAATAGTGAAGCTTGAATTCTTGCTAAGGGTAAAGGCAAATCAACAACAAATCTTTTTTTACCAATGGTATTGAGAATAGATTTTACCATATCACCAAAACTAATTATTTTTGGTCCGCCTACTTCGTATATTTTACCTTCATTTTTTTTTGTCTCAATGGCTCTGACAATTGCAGTTGCAACGTCATGAACTAAAACAGGTTGAAATTTATAATTCATATTCACTAAAGGAATAACTGGAGCCATGCTTAGTTTGGCAAAAAGATTGGTAAAGTTATCCTCTGTTCCACAAACTACGCTTGGTCTAATGATGATTGTGTTATTAAATTGATTTAAAGCCTTTTGCTCACCACTAAATTTTGATTGTTGATACACTGACTTAGAATTTTCATTAGCACCAATTGCGCTTACATGAATAAATTTTTTAACCTCAGACTTAGCACATAACTTTGCAATGAATTCTGGAAAGTCAGAGTGTATGTTTGAAAATTTTTGTTTTTTATTTTCAAATAAAATCCCAATCAAATTGATAACGATATCTGAATTCTCAATTGCTTTTTGAATATTTGAAAAATCTTTAGGGTTAAAATCTGTAAACTCAATTGCACCTGGAGGGGCTTGCGTTTTCAAATAGCCTTTTAAGTAAGCATTTCTTGTAGGAATAATGCACTGAAAATTTTTCTCAGTCATTTTTCGGACAAGATATCTTCCTATAAATCCGCCACCGCCTAGGATTGTTGCTATTGGGTAATTGTTCATGGTATTCAAGATAGTTATATGAAAATACATAAGATTCAAGGGGACATAAGTTCAGATGTGGCCAATTCATTTAAGGATAGTGTCGCAATCGATACCGAGGCTACGGGCTTATTAATTCCTGAACGTGATAAATTAAGTCTTGTTCAAATCTGTAATGAAGGAGGAGATGTTTATGTCATCCAACCTGATCGAACGAATTATAAAATGCCAAATTTGGTTTCAGTTTTGGAAAATGAAAAAATTCAAAAAATAGGTCACTTTCTAAGATTTGATAAAAGTGCGCTTGAGTATTTCTTAAAGTGTAAAATGAAAAATATCTTCTGTACAAAAATAGCCTCTAAAATTTGCAGAACTTACACAGACCAACATGGGCTGAAAAACTTAGTCCAAGAGTTTTGTAATAAAAAATTAGATAAAAACCAGGGCTCAAGTGATTGGAATAAAGACATTAATGAGCTTAATGACAAGCAATTAGAGTACGCAGCTAATGATGTAATTTATCTTCATAAAATCAAAAACCAACTAGAAAAAATGTTAATCCGTGAAGATAGAATGAGTATTTATAAAAAATGTATAGAGTTCTTAGATACTAGAATAGAACTTGATCAAAAGGGATTTAAGTTCTCAATATTTGAACATTAATGAATAAAGTAAATTATATCTCCATTGCTAAAAAAGCTGCTGCTATTCAAATCTCAGAATTAAAAAAAATTAATAAAATATTTAATAAATCCTTTACTCAAGCGGTTGATCTCATGGCTAATTGCAAAGGGAAAGTCATTGCAGCAGGAATTGGAAAATCAGGACTAATTGCTAGAAAAATTTCAGCTACTTTATCATCAGTTGGGATCTCATCATTTTTCTTAAATCCAAGTGAAGCTAATCATGGCGATCTAGGTCAAATTGATAAAAGAGATTTATTATTAGTTTTTTCTTATTCAGGTAACACATCTGAAATCTTAAATATGCTTAAGTATGCCAATAGATTTAATATCAAAATTATTGGAGTTGCCTCTAAGAAAGATAGTCTTCTGTTAAAAGCAAGTGATGTTAAACTTTTATTACCTCAAGTAAAAGAGTCCGATCCAACGGGAATGGTGCCAACTACTAGTACAAGCATTACTTTGTTACTGGGAGATTGTTTAGCAGTTGCTTTAATGAATAAAATGAAATTCTCAAAAGAAAGATTCAAGGTATTTCATCCAGGCGGGAATATTGGCCAAACTTTATTGTTGGTTAAAGATATTATGATTACAGGCAATAAACTGCCTTTAGTAAATATCAATAAAAGCATTTATGAAGCGACGAAAGTTATTGCGGATAAAAAACTTGGTTTAGTGGTGGTGACTGAAAAAAATTTAGTCAAAGGCATTCTAACCGATGGTGATGCAAGAAGAGGAATTCGGTATTATTCTAAAGATGATCATTTAAGAAAATTTATGACTAATAACCCTCTGTTTATTTCTGAAAATGCACCTGCCTCAAAGGCATTATCAATTATGAACGAAAAGAAAATAACAAGCTTATTAGTTGCCTCAGATAAAGATTTTAATAAATCTAAAACTAGTAAGAAATTAAAAGGAATAGTTCATATTCATTCTCTTTTGCAATACGGAATAAAGTGAAAACTAGAAAAAAAAAACTTATTTTAATTCAACTTACTATTTTTTTCGTAGCATCATTGCTTCTTTATAATACTTATAAAGATGAACCAATTGTGGAAGAACAAGTGGTTGAAATTCAAACTCAAAGCGATCCTGATACTAATAGTTTTACAGACATTGAATATTCTGGTTTTGATCTAAATGGAAATCGATACATTTTAAAAGCTAGAAATGCTGAATTTAAAACTCAATCTCCAGAACTTATTAATATGCTAGGTGTTGTTGCAACTTTTTATTTAAAAGATGGAAGCGTGCTTACCGTTGTTAGTGATGAAGGATTATATAATAACGTTTCTCTTGATATGGAATTTAGGAACAATGTTAAATCCACTTATTTAACCCACTCATTATCCTCTGATAAATTAAATTATTCAAATACAAATGGTACTTTGATTGCTTCTGGTAATGTAAAAGGAGAAAGTATAGATAAAGGTGAATTCTTTGCAGATAAATTAGAGTATACTCTAGCAAGTAAAATTTTAGATTTTTCAATGTTTGGAGATAATCAAGTTAATTTAAAATTAAAGAGATAATGAAAAAAGGTTTTAGAATTATAAAATTTAAAAAAGATAAGCCCATCTTTGAGATTAAAGATGTGAGCAAATCCTATGATGGTAGGCCTATATTAAAAAAGATAAGCATGGAACTTTATCCAGGTGAATGTGTTGGATTACTTGGTCCAAATGGTTCGGGTAAATCAACTCTTTATAGTACGATCATTGGAGAGATTTATGCTGATGCTGGAAAGATATTGCTTAATGGAAATGAAATTCAAGACAGGCCAATTCACTTAAGAGCTAAAGCTGGAATAGGATATTTATCTCAACAACGAAGTGTTTTTGCTATGAGTGTTTATGACAACCTCTTAGGCATATGCCAATTAAGCATCAAGGGTGAAGAAAACCAAATTAAGATGACGGAGCGTTTGTTAGATGAATTTAATCTTCAACATCTAAGAAACATCCATGCTTCAAATTTATCAGGTGGAGAAGTAAGACGTGTAATGTTAGCACGTTTACTAATCAATAACCCAAGTGTTGTTTTGCTCGATGAGCCCATGGCTGCATTGGACCCGATCGTTGTACAAGATATTCAAAAATATATTTTAAAACTTCAAAACTTTGGTTGTGCAATTTTAGTAACCGATCACCAAGTAAGTAACCTTTTTGACATTGTAGATAGAGCTTATGTGTTAGGCGAACAAAGCATTATTGCTAAAGGCACTCCTTCTGAAATATTAAAGTCCTCAAAAGCAATCGAATTATATTTTGGATCATCCTATAGAGCGTAAGTGCGATGCCAAATAAAAGTTTTTCTTTAACCGTTTCAAATCAAATCAAACCTTTTAAAAAAGTTATTAATGTCGACTCTGATAAATCAATATCCATTAGATCTTTTTTAATTGGGGCTATCTCTCACAATATATCTGAGGTTAAAAACGTCTTAGAGTCAGAGGATGTTTACTCATGTGTTGATTGCTTAAAGAAACTAGGTGTAAAGATTAAGAAAGTTAAACCAAAACATTATTTAGTTTATGGTAAGGGTCTTGGCTCTTTTTATGCAAAAAAAAATACTGTTTTAAATTGTGGAAATTCAGGCACAACAGCTAGGTTGTTAATAGGTTTGCTCTCCACTAATCCGGACATTCATGTAAGGATTAAAGGAGATCACTCACTAAATAAAAGAAGCATGGGTAAACTCATAAATTTAATGTCTGAATTTGGTACAACTTTCTTGCCTAAAAACAAAACTAACTTTCCTTTAACTTTAATTTCATCTCCCATCCCATTAGGTTTTGAATATAAAGCTGGAGTATCAGCACAATTAAAAAGCGCAGTTATGCTAGGTGGTTTAAATGCAAATGGCGTCACTAATATAATCGAAGAGAAAAAAAGCAGAGATCATACGGAGAATATGCTTTTGCAAAATAAAAAGCTGATCAAAATTAAAAAAAATAAGAAAGGTCAAAACCACATCAAGATCTATGGTAAAGAATATTTAGACCCGCTTAAGATTAATGTGGGCGGAGACCCAAGTTCTGCTGCTTTCTTTACTGCCCTAACCTTACTAACGCCTAATGCCAAATTAAAAATTAAGCATGTCGGGCTCAATCCAAGAAGAATTGGATTTTATGAACTCTTAAAAAAACACGGGGCTAAAATAAAATTCAAAAATGTTAAGAGGATGAATAATGAAATCATTGGAGACATTGAGGTTCAATACTCAAAATTAAAGGCAATCAAGGCTGGTGCAGATTACTATGTTTCAGCTACAGATGAATATCCCATTCTTTTTGTTATCGCCGGACTTACGAAAGGAACTTCAATTTTTACAGGCATTGAAGATTTAGCAAACAAAGAAAGTAATAGAATTGAAGAAATGAGAAAAGTTTTAGTCCAAATAGGAATAAAATGTAAATCAACAAAAAATGAAATGAAAATTTTTGGTGCTTCTGAAATTAGAAATAAAAATATTACCATTAAAGTTCCAAATTTAGGAGATCATCGTATCTGTATGAGTACAACGGTCCTATCCCTTGTGACAGGAATAAAAGCAGATATTAAAAATTTTGAAACGGTTGGAACATCTTCGCCCTCTTTTCTAAAAATCATAAAATCACTTGGAGGAAAATTTGAAATTAAAAAAACATCATAAATTAGTTGTTGCTGCTGATGGTTCTGCTGCAAGCGGTAAAACAACAGGAGCAAAACGAATATCTAAGAAATATGGATTAAAGTTTTTGTCCTCAGGCCTTTTGTACCGTTATGCTAGTTATCAATTAATTAAGCATAAACCTAAAAATAAAATTTCTTTTTTAAAAAAAGTTTTTAAAAACTTAAGTTTAAAAAAACTTGAAGATAAAGCCTTACATAATCCTGAAATTTCAGCTCACACTTCAATTATTGCAAAAGAGCAAAAAATTAGAAACATATTAAAGATGTTTCAAAAAAAGTTTGCTAAGAAATACAACAAAGTTTGTATTGAAGGCAGAGATATTGGCACAGTTATCCTGCCAAATGCAGACATTAAATTCTTTTTTAAATGCAGTTTAGATGTAGCTGCTAGAAGAAGATTCAAAGAACTTCGTAAAAATAATAAGCAGATAAAGTTTGCAGAAGTTAAAAAAGCTATGTCTATTAGGGATAATTTAGATAGAAAACGTAAAAATTCTCCTTTGATTCAAGCAAAAAATGCGGTAATTGTGCAAACCGATAAATTAAAAAACATCAAGGGCATGCTTAATAAATTGTCCGAAGTTATCGAAAAGAAAATTAAAGAAAAATATGGCAGTTGAAGCAATTAATAAGGAACTATCTAGCTCTCAAAAAGAGTTCGAAAGCTTACTTAATGACGATTTCAAGGACCGAACCCTCAAAGAAAACGAAATCATAAAAGCCACAGTAACTGAGATCACAAAGAACTTCATCGTTGTAGATTGTAAAGCAAAGATGGAAGGAATGATCCCAGTTGAAGAGTTTAAAAATGATGACGAACTAGCAAAATTAAAAGTGGGCTCTAAGATAGAAGTTTACCTTGAGAGAATAGAAAGCTTCAAGGGTGAGATTATAATTTCTAGAGAAAAAGCAAGACGAATGAATGCCTGGAAGCGAATGGAGAGAGTTTTCGAAACAGGTGAAGAGATAACAGCTTACATTACTGGAAGAGTTAAAGGCGGTTTCATTGCTACGTGTGATGGCCTGCCTACTTTTATGCCAGCATCACAAATTGATGTAAGACCTCTTAAAAAATTTGATCACCTAATGAACGTTCCTTTAAAAGTAATGGCTACAAGAATTGATAAAGTTAGAGGAAATGTTTGTACAAGCCGAAGAGCCGTATTAGAGAAAAATAAAGACATAGATGCAAAAGAAGCATTAAAGAATTTAAATGAAGGAGACATCATTGAAAACGCTAAAGTTAAAGCAACTACGGATTGGGGAATATTCCTAGATATTAATGGTATTGATGCGTTACTTCACGTTTCAGATCTTTCACATGGAAGAGTAAAAAAACCATCTGATCTTGTAACGATTGGTCAGACGATGAAAGTAAAAATTACAAAGATTGATCCTGAAACAAATAGAGTATCAGCATCAGTTAAAGCTTTAACTGAAGATCCATTCTCAAATTTAGAAAAGAAATATAAAATTGGATCAGAGTATAAGGGCACAGTAACTAAGTTAATGGATTACGGTGCATTCGTTAGATTAGAAGATGGCATCGAAGGATTAATTCACTCTTCAGAATTATCTTGGACCAACAAAAACGTTCAATCAGCAAAAGTTTTATCAGCTTCTCAAGAAGTAAAAGTTAAAATTGTATCTGTAGATAGTGAAGCAAAAAGAATTTCATTATCATTTAGAGAAACTCAACCTAACCCTTGGAAAGAAGTTGAAGATCAAGTTGGTCAGATCGTAGAAGTTACAATCAATAACATTACTGACAAAGCTATCTTTGCTGATCTACCTAATGGATTAACAGGAATGTTACATTTTAGAGAATTATCTTACAAAGAAGAAGATCAGGATTTAAAGAAATATAAAAAAGGACAAAAGATCAAAGTTAAGATCATAGAGTTAAAAGACGACAAATTAAGATTCTCAATTAGAGCTTTAGAGAAAGATCCATTTGATTGGTTTAAAGAAAATAGCAAAAAAGAAGGATCTATCATTACAACAAGAGTTCACGAAGTTTTAAAAACAGGTGTTAAAGTTTCAGTTGACCCTAATAAAAACATCATTGTTATGATCAAGAAAAATCAATTAGCTAAAGAAGCAGCTGATGCAAGACCAGAAATTTTTGTACCTGGCAACGCATTAGATGCCATGATTACAGAATTAGACACAGATAAAAGACAAGTTGTTTTAAGCGTTAAAGCTGCTCAAGTTTATGAAGAGAAGAGCTTAGTGGCTAAATTTGGAGCGAACGCTGTCAAATCAGGTGCTACACTTGCCGGTATTTTCCAAAAAGCTTTAGGCAAAACACCTAAGAAAAAGAAAACAGAAGAAGAAGAATAATACTTGGTTAAGTCAGAAATCATCAAGGAACTTCATAAAAAACACCCAGGCCTAAATCGTTCTCAAATCGAAGCTATTGTTGAGGCTTTCTTCAGTACAATTTTAGAAAATTTAGAAAAAGATAGACCCGTTGAACTTCGAGACTTTGGCAGGTTTTCAGTAAAAACAATTAAAGCTAGATATAACGCAAGAAATCCTAAGACGGGTGAAACTATTTATGTGCCTGAGCGGAAAAAAGTTTCCTTTAAAATGTCAAAACATTTAAAACAAGAAATAAATAAAGAATTCAAATAATGAAAAAAAACATATTTCTTGCCCTAGATTTTAACTCAGCCGATAAAGCATTAGAGGTTACTGATAAAACTAAGGATTATTTGGCAGGAATTAAAATAGGCTTAGAACTTTATAGCGCCATTGGTTTGAAAGGCATTCAAGAATTTGAAAAATTCAATCTACCTATTTTTTTAGATACAAAAATTTTTGACATACCAAACCAAGTAGCTAAAACCGTAAAAGTAATTTCAAATATCAAGGCAATTAAATACTTTACTATTCATTCGCTAGGCTCACTTGAAATGCTAGAAGCTGCACAAAAAGCCTCTGTTGGTTCAAACTTAGAGTTCTTAGCTGTAAGCGTATTAACATCTTGGGATAAAAAAGACTTAGAACTTATTGGCATCAATAATGAAGTGAAAGATCAAGTTAAATTATTAATTGAGTTAACCGTTAAAGCAAAGTTATCAGGCATCATTGCCTCGGCGCAAGACATTAGTCTTGCTAGAACCATTTCAAAAGACATTAAAATCTTTTGTCCCGGTATTAGAGGTGAGCAAAGCAAGCAAGATCAAAAAAGAACTTTAAGTTACAAAGAATTTAATTCAATTGCCGATGATAAATGCTTTGCCGTAATTGGTAGACCCATTTATGAAGGCGATCCATTAGAAAATATTCAAAAAATTATTAATTCAGCTAAGTAATGCAGGCAAAGATTTGTGGACTTACAACTGCAGAACACGTTCAAACTTGTGTAGATTATGGAGCATCATTTTGTGGTTTCATTTTAAATTACAAGAAAAGTCATAGGTTTATCGATTTTAAAACTGCTGAGATTTTAACTAACATACCAAAACAAAACACTTCCTATGTAGGAGTTTTCGTTGATCCAACTGAAGAAGAATTAGATCAATATTCAAAACTTAAACTCGATTATTTTCAAATCTATGGGAATTTTAATTCAGATGATATTTCAAAAATAAAAGATAAATATAAAAAGAAGATAATAGTTGCACTTCAAATAAAAGAAAAAAAAGATATTTTAAACTATAAAACTTTTGAACAAGTCGCAGATATCATTTTGTTTGATAGTTCAGGGCTGCATCAATCTTTAAGTTGGGATTTTAATTGGGTAAAAGATGTGCCTCAATCCATTACTAAAATGTTAGCCGGTAATATCAATATGGATACCCTTGAAAACTTAAAAAAAATAACAGATATTGTGGATGTTTCTGGTGCTTTAGAAACAGATAAAGTAAAAGACGTAAAAAAAATCAAAGAGTTTTTAAAAAAAATAAAAAATTTAAATGATTAAAATTAAAAAGGGTATCCCTTTAATCGATCAACACGATAAAGATTTTTTATACGCAGGTAAATTTGGTGGTAACTATGTACCTGAAACTTTAAAAAAACCCATTGAAGACTTAACAAAATTATTTCAGAAACTAAGAAAAGATAAAAAATTCATTAAAGAAAGAGATTATTATTTTGATAATTATGTAGGCGCCCCTACCAGATTTATTAAGCTACAAAATTTAACAAGACACTTAGGTGGGGCCGAAATTTGGGCTAAAGTCGTCTCAGATGCTAATGGCGGTGCACATAAGATTTATAACGCTACAGTTCATTGTTTAATTGCAAAAAAAGCAGGTAAAAAATTTGTAGTTGGTGATACTGGTGCAGGATATGCGGGAAAAATGCTTTCCATGGCAGCAAAAAAATTTGGCCTGAAATGTAAGATTTTTATGGGCGCCAAGGATGTCAAAAGACAAAAACCTAATGTTGATGCGATGAGAAAAAATGGTGCAGAAATTGTCCCCGTTTATTCTGGTAGTCAAACATTGGTTGAAGCTGTTAGTGAATGCATGCGTTACTGGGTATCAAACTGTGATACGACACATATGTGTGTGGGTTCAACGGTAGGTCCGAATATCTTCGTTAAAATTTGTGCATGGAGTACGGCACAAATTTCAAGGGAATTAATGATCCAAATGAAAAACGTATTTGGAAAAATTCCAAATAAAGTAAAATTAATTAATTGTGTGGGTGGTGGAAGCTCAGCTATGGGTTTCTGGAATGAGTTTATGGATTATAGCCCAAAACAAATTGAGTTCATTGGTGTGGAAGCTGGCGGACCCAAAAATAGTAAATTACATGCAGCTCCTTTATCAAACAATGCCAAGATTGGAATTTTACACGGAGCTAAACAATACGTAATGCAAAACAAAGAAGGACAAATTAGTGAAACGGAATCTATCTCTGCTGGACTTGATTACCCTGGCATCTCACCTCTTCATTGTTTGTTAAAAGATGCAAAACGAGCAAGATATACATCAGCTACGGATGAAGAAGCCTTGGCGGCTTTTCAAATGGTTACAAAGTTAGAAGACATTTCTCCATCATTAGAGCCATCACATGCTTTTGCCGAATGCATTAAAATTGCTCCAAAATTAAGTCCATCAACAGTCATCGTGGTTAATAGTTGCGGAGACTCACTTAAAGATAAATTTATAATCAAGAAAAGATTAGGAAGTTATAAAAGATGACCTCACATATTCTTGAAGCTTTTAATCAAACTAAGAAAGAGAAAAGACCAGCACTATTAACTTATACGGTTGCTGGCGATAACACTAAAAAAAGATCATTAGATATCATTAAAGCTATTGCGCAAAATGCAGATATTATTGAACTTGGTTTTCCTCATAACACGCCCATAGCTGATGGCGGACAAATTCAAGAAAGCTCACACCGAGCACTTAAGAATGGGATTAAGTTAAAGGACGTTTTCAACATCGTAAAAGATTTTAAGAAAAGTAAATATGCTAAGCCACTAATCTTAATGGGCTATTTCAATTTAATTTTGCAATACGGCCCTATTAATTTTCTAAAACAATGTAAAAAAGTTGGTGTCAATGGATTGATCATTGTGGATCTACCTTATCCTGAAAATAAGCCCTTTGCGGCTCAATGCAAAAAATATTCCGTAAGCTTCATTCAACTTTTATCTCCAACAACGACAAAAGAAAGAATGAAACAAATTATTAGGGATTCACATGACATGATTTACTACATCAGCATGTTATCTACGACTGGGGCAAAATTAAAAGTTTCACCCAAAATGATCTTAAAAAATTATCAAATGATAAAAAAAATAAATCCTGCAAAAAATTTAGTTATTGGCTTTGGCATAACGACTAAAACTATTGCCAAGCTTAAAAATACGGATGGCTTGGTTGTGGGTAGTCAATTATGTAAAGAAATTACAAGATCCTTGAAATTAGGCCAAAATCCTGTCACAAACTTACATAGAATGGTGCTTAACTTAAAAAGGAAAATCATTTGAACTGGATTACAAGATTCATAAAACCAAAAATCAAAGCCTTATTTGCAAAAAAGAGCTCGGACAATAAAGATTATTTATGGACGACGTGTGAGTGTAAAAACTTAATCTACAAAGAGGATTTACAAAATAATTTAAATTGCTGCCCAAAATGTGGTGCACATCACAAACTAACTTGTTTAGAGCGATTTGAAGTTTTTTTTGATAATAAGGAATTTGAAATCATCGAAACCCCTCTACCAAAAGATGATCCGTTAAACTTCGTTGATAGTAAGAAATATACTGACCGATTAAAAGCAGCTAGAAAAAAAACTAATCAAGATGATGCAGTTTCCATCGCCACAGGAAAATTACAAAATATTCAAGTAACCGTAGGAGCTCAAGATTTTAGATTTATTGGAGGATCATTCGGTGCTGCTAGTGGTGAAGCCTTCATTCACGGAGTGCAACACGCTATTGAAAACAAAACTCCTTTCATTTTCTTTTCATGTTCTGGTGGGCAAAGAATGATGGAATCAAGCATTGCATTAATGCAAATGACTAGAACGGTTCTTGCCGTTAACGAACTTAAGAAACATAATTTACCTTACATCGTTGTTTTAACTAATCCTACAACAGGAGGCGTTACGGCTTCATGGGCAATGTTAGGAGATATCTTAATTGCAGAACCTAAGGCCGTAGTTGGATTTGCGGGAAGAAGGGTTATTCAAGATACAGTTAGAGAGACATTACCTGAGGAATTTCAAACGGCTGAATACGTCAGGGATCATGGTGGGCTTGATTTAGTGGTTGAGAGAAAATACTTAAGATCTTCAATTGGTACGCTCTTAAGTGTGTTATTGAAAAAAGCTGAAACTCAAGCTAATACTGACGCAGCAAATGTTGTCACTCTCGACGAATCTCTACAAAGATCTTCAAAAGCGTTATAGCCGAAGAATTAATCTAGATTTAGATCGAATCCAAAAAGTCTTAACTGCCCTTGGCTTTCCACATTTAGAATTAAGTAATCCCATTAATATCTTAGGAAGTGATGGCAAGATGAGTACTTTAACTTCCCTTAAATACTTTCTTGAAGCCAATAAACAAAACGTAACAACATTTACCAGCCCACATCTTTATGATGTCAGACATAGGTTTTGGTTAAAGAATAGATTTATCAATCTTAATGAAATTAAAAAATACACCAAACAAGTCGAACAAACTGGTTTAAAGCTAACTTTATTTGAACTCTTAACCTGTGTTTATATTTTAGCTGCAAAAGATGAAAAGAACATTGATTATCATCTAATTGAAGCCGGCCTACTCTTTAAAAAAGACAGCACTAATTTATGGCATGAACCCAAAGCTCAGATAGTAACGAATATTAATTATCAGCACCAAGATTGGGTCAAACCTCAAACCTTAGCTGAAATATGCAGGCAAAAATTAGACTCTTTGTCACAAAATACAACGATTTATGTAGCTAAGCAAAAACCACAAACGCTTAAAATTATCAAAAACATTTTAAAGAATAATAAAAGCAAAAAAATATTTGCCTCAAGTTTTAAGATTAAAAAAATAAAAGATTATTATATTTATAAAGATCCTAAGAATATTATCCCCATTCGGACAAATCACATCCATTCAGAGGGCTTAATTAATAATTTAGGCCTAGCCATTAAAGTTGCCTTGGATTTTGGAGTGCCAAAAAAAATAATAACTAACACCATTCCTAAAATTCAATTTGAAGGAAGACTTCAATATTTAAATAAAGGTAAATTTAAAAAATTATTAAAGAAAGAAGAGAAACTTTTAATTGATGGTTGTCATTCCATGGCTAGTGCAGAAAATTTATATAATTACTTAAAGACTTTAAAAGAGCCCATCTATGGAATTTGGGGCATGCAAAAAAACAAGTTACCTGACCAATTCATTAAATCTTTTAAAAAAATATTTAAGAAACTAGTAACTGTTCCCATTCCCAATGAACCTAATGCTTTGACTGCAATTGAACTTCAAAACATTGGCCAGAAATACATGCCAACGATTGCAGCACAAAATGTTACTTCTGCTCTAAGGCAAATTTCTAATAACGAAAGGAAAACGATCGTTATCTTTGGTAGTTTGTATTTAATTGGAGATGTGTTGAGTAAGAATTAAATATTTTCTTTAATCCAAGAAACGATATTTGATTTCGTAGTTGCACCAACTTTAGTAGCTTTTAATTGTCCGTCTTTGAATAAAAGCATGGTCGGTATGCCCCTGATGCCATACTTCGTTGGCATGTTTGGCTCTTCATCAATGTTGTGTTTACCGATGACAACTTCATCTTTTAATTCATTTGAAATCTCTTCAAGCACTGGACCAATTTGTTTACAAGGTCCACACCATTCAGCCCAAAAGTCTACGACCGTTGGCTTAGCTGCTTTTAAAACATCTGATTCAAAGTTTTCGTCTGTGATTTTTTTTGTTGCCATGGATAATCGATAAATAAGTGTTTTTTTATTAAAGTCAACTATGCTGCGCTATAAAATTTTTCCATCTCTTCAACGTAAGCGTTAATATCATCCAAGATTAATAAACGTTCTGGTTGACCTTCCCTTTCAAATTTTTCTCTTAAGGTATCAATTTCTGAATAAGTTCTTGGAATGGTATTCCACTTTTCATTATTCGTACTTAATAATCTTTTAGCGATGGTTCTCTTGATTTGATTGTAATCAGTCTTTGGCAGCATTTCTGGCTTTTCTTCATAAATTAATCTTTTGCCAAAATAATGTAATCGCTCATCTTTAAGTTTATCTAAAACAGTTAATTTTTTTTCCCACTCTGCCTGATGAAATTCTGGCATGATCTTATTATCTTCAGCACTTGTAAATTTCGTATAAATGCTCTCTTCTTCATAAATATCTTCTTGCGATTTTGTTTGTTCTTTTTCTTCAGCTTCTTCTTGTAAAATAAGGTTAATTTTTTCGGCAAACTTTTTATTGTCTTTAACTAACTTTGCTCTCTCGCTTAATTTTTCAGCCCCAATCATTTTGTATTCATCAAATTCATTTCCATAAGATGGGTTCATAATAATAGGGTGTTTATTGTGCCTTACCGTTCTAAGGAATTTTGGATTTTTACTCATTGCCGCCTTTAATTCAGCTACCGGCATATTAAGGTAAATATTAGGATCGTGTCTTAAGTCGAAGCACTTAGGCCATTGATATCTTGGATGCTGACAAACGAATGTTTGAACATAAGGTCTGCTTTTGCCATAAAAATATTCGTTAGTGCAAAAATATAATTCCTTCTTAATGATGTCTAAGGTCAAATCTTTATTCGTTGTTAAGTGACTTGCTTTCCAAACACTTGGAGCTTTTTTTGAAATGATTTTTGCAATGCCTAATGTTGCGATGACGTCACCAATGGCACTATGCGCATCACTGTGTTCAATGCCATTTAAAGGTGCCATTTGATCTAATTTATAAACCGCATTCCCCTTCTCGCTAATGGAATTTTTTAAAGTATTTGGATAATATAAATTTGCAGCTCTTGCTAAATTTAATAAGTCTCCTCTATTATTTCCATTGGTACTAGTTAAGTAAGGATACTCTAAGGTTTGAAATAAAGTATTTCTTAAAAACTCTTCATCAAAGTCTATGTTGTTAAATCCTATGAAAGTGCATTTACCCCATCGCTTAAGTGTTTCAACAAACTGTCTAATCATTTCATAATGAGAAAGGTTTGCTCCTTTCAACATCTTGGGAGAAGATTTGTTTACGATCAACGCCATCGCTTCTGGAATGATGCTTGGACTTAATCTACATCTTGCTTCATAGCGATCTAACTCTTCAAGATTATCATTAGTTAAGATTGCTCCTACCTGAATGATTTGACCCCAAGATTTATTAGATGAGCTAGTTTCAAAATCGTAAAAGACAAAATTTGACATTTAATTATTATTTAAGAACTTTTATTTTTTCAGCGTTTTCTTCTAACGTTTCTTGAAAAGTTCCAGGGTCTTTGATGTTACTTAATGTATTCATGATTGATCTTGCATCTCTGCCAAAGGTATCGGTTGCAGTCATTGCTTGCTCTAATTTCTTTCTCAAATCAATAATATTATCAAAATGCTTTTCAAACCTTGTGGTAATGTTTCTAAGATCACCATAAATTTGTGTTGCGTGTTTTTGAACTCTTAAGGTTTGAAAACCTAAATGATAAGACTGCAATAAAGCCGACAATGTATTAGGTCCTGCGATCGTGACTTTATATTTAGTTCTAAGTTCCTGAAGTAATAATTCCTTAGTCTTTGGATCTCTATAACTTGAAAGCTCTGCAAATAATCCTTCTGTTGGTGCGTAAATAATTGCAAAATCTGTCGTCTTAGGTGGTGAAATATATTTGCTACTGACCGCTTTAGCTTTGTTTCTAAAGGCTGAAGCTAATTCTTTTCTTGCTTCTGCCAATGCATCTTTATCTTTTGCTTGGTACGCATCATCAATGGCTTTGAACTTTTCAATGGGCCAGTGACTATCTAATGGCACCAAAACATCTTGAAGCTTAATGGCAAATTCTACCGTGTCAGATGTTTCATCAGGTTTCATTTTAACGTTTGCAATGAACTGTGATGCTGGCAGCATATCTTTTAATAAGGAAGCAAGAGAAAACTCAGCCAAAACTCCGTACTGTTTAACGCCTGCTAAGATCCTGCTAAAATTTTCCTGACTTTTATTTAGAACTTCTACTTGCTGATTAAACACTCCAACTTTTTCATCTACTCTAGTTAGTGCTCCCGTCATGTCTTTAGCTATGTCTTTCGTCATGGAGCCAAAAGATTGATTAAAAGTATCTCTTAATGAATTAAGTTCGTCCTTTAATACTTGCTCAGTATTATCTTGTTTAACTTCAGGCTTGTTCTTAACCAAGTAAAACAAAACCCCAACGTTAAGTACAATTAAGAAGACAACTAATATAATAAGTAGCGATTCCATACTTTGTAACTATACCATAACCTTTTATGAGCCAATGTTAATAATATTCATACTTTTTTTTATATCTATTTTGATAAACATCTGAACTAACACTTACCCACCTATGATTATCTTGTGGTCTACAAACATAAATGGCGCTTACCTCTTTTCTTAAACGTTGACGATAATTTTCTAAAGCAATTTCTTTTTCCTTCTTTTGCTTTGCTGCTAACGCTTTGGCTTCTTTTTCTTTTTTAAGCTCTAGATCCTGTTTAACTTGTAAATCTAATTCTTCTTTAGATAATTTAGATTGTGGAGGAACATAAGCATTGACAGGTGCAATGGGATAACTAGGCTTTTGATATTTTTTAGGAAGAGGCTTGTTCTTGATTGAATAATATAACCCTGGATTATTTTCCTTCAAGGTTTCACCATTCATTTTAAGAAAATCCTCAGTCTTTTTTTTCAAAAGCTTGTTAAAATAACGATTATTTAGGTTCGTTTGGCGAAACTTGGTTTTAAGATCTTTATTAAACCAAATCTTCTTATCCTTTTTAATGCTGCTTATTTTTTCGTCCATGTTTTTTCTCCTTATAATTTAAGTAAATCTTTTCTAATTGAAAAAAATTACTTAACAATTTAGTTTCATAGTTGCTCAGTTTCAAAAAAGCATTACCGCTATTAGCATCTTTTAAAAAAGCGATACCTAATAAAAGATTTTGATATTTAACCTTTTGCTGATCTTGTTCCTCAAAGTCTGCATGCTGAAT
>OAPS01000005.1_pt1 | contig 18336 bp, 17 predicted proteins | sample 1516251 | NCBI WGS metagenome assembly OAPS01 (sample SAMEA3275578, study PRJEB22092) | marine metagenome | biome: Marine; feature: Surface water; material: sea water | collected 2014-06-21T11:30:00+00 | depth 1 m
ATATAACTGAGAAGGGTGCCTTGGAATTTGATCAATCAAGGGAAAAATTACCGACCAAGCTACCTCAGTAGGTTTTCCATAGAGTTCTGAATTTATAAAGTTTGCAACTCTTCCAAAAAAGATTCCAATCGGAGCAACTATTGCAATAACATCTAAAAAGAAAAATGTTTTTACGTTTAATTTTTTAGAAAAAAAATAGGTACCAACAACTATTCCAATCAGGGCTCCGTGGAATGACATACCGCCTTCCCAAATTTTTATAATATCTACTGGATTATTTAAATAGTAAGAAAAATTATAAAAAAGTACATATCCAATCCTTCCACCTAGTATTATTGAGATAATTAAATATGAAATTAAATCATCAAATAATTTAATTTCAAAACTAATTTCACCATTATTAATTTTTGTTTGAATTATTTTTTTTGCTAACCACCATCCAATAAGAATTCCAAAAATATAGGCTAACGAATACCATCTTATTTCTATAAATCCAAAGTTAACTATGACAGGGTTTAAATTATGTATATACATTAAGAACTAACATCATAATTGATATTAATTTTTTTATCAATTAAGATTAACTATGAATAGTTCAGAGAAAATTTTAAAACTTATTTCAAATTTTATTGAAACAGGAATTTTAACATCTCAAGATGCAAAAAAAGAATTGATTAATAATTTGAAATTTAAAAGAGATAATTTAATTGATAAACTTCAATTAGTTTCAAGAGAAGAATTTAATGTATTAAAAAAAGTAATCGAAAAGCAGCAAAAACAAATTGAACAATTAAAAAAAATTAAAAAGGCAAAGAAATCTTGATAAGTAAACCTTTGTATTGACTTTCACCTAATTCAATATTCCCTCCGTGCGATCTAATAATATCTTCTGCAATTGACATACCTAGACCAACACCAGATTTATTTTGATTTCTACTTTGATCTAAACGATAAAAAGGTTTGAAAACATTTTTGTATTGATTAATTGGAATACCTGGGCCATCATCTTCAATAAATACATTTAATCTATTTGTTGATTTGCTTACTTTGACGTATACATTTTCAGCATAATTTAATCCGTTTTCGATTAAATTATTAAAACATCTCTTAAGAGCATTTTTTCTTCCAACAAGAACTATTTCATTCGCTAAATCTAAATGTAATTTTTTATTATTTTTTTCCTTAGAAATTTCAATTAAAAGTTTATTGATATTTGTTGCTACAGAGTCTTCTACTACTTGAGATTTAGCAAACTGCAAGTAAGAATTAAGCATCATTTCCATTTCATCTATATCTTTAGACATTTTTGATGAGATGTCTTTTTGACTCATCATAGCTAGTTGTAATTTAAGTCTAGTCAAAGGCGTTCTTAAATCATGACTTATTCCTGATAGCATTTCTGATCTTTGTTTAAGGTGTCTATCAATCCTTTTTGCCATTCTATCAAATTCATATGCTGCTTTTCTAATTTCAGAAGCTCCCGAGGGTCTAATGTCTTTAACAAAATCTCCTTTACCAAATCTTTCTGCTGCTTTTGCAAGGTTAACAATAGGTCTAGTTTGGTTTTTTAAAAAAATAATTGCAATTGAAATTAATAATAATGAGGGAACTGTAATCCATAAAATAAAAATTCTCACTGAAGATGGGGCAATTTTCTCTTTTGGAAACACTATCTCAATTAATTTATCAGCAGATTTTACCTTAATTTCTACAACATCCTCATAGCTTGTAGTGTCAAACCAGTAATTTGTTGAACCAAAAACGCTTTTTAATTCTCTTCTTAGCGACCGATCTATAGGACTATATTTTCTCTCTTTATTTATCTCAGGCAACTCCTCATTTTTGATATTAATTACAAAATCAAAATTGTATTTAAATTGATCAGTTAGATATTGAATTTGTTGCTCATTCTGAGAAGCATAAATGTCAGATAAAGTTTTGATTTCTCCAACCAAAGACCTAGTTAGGCCCTTGTTTGATTTAATCCATATACTATCAAAAAAAACTACTGTAATTATAATTTGTAGAATGATTGTAGGAGCCGCAACTATTATTAAAGATCTATAAAATAAACCAGTCGGTAAAATTTTTTTTAAAATATTATTCAATCCAAAGGACATAGCCAGAACCTCTTATAGTTTGTAAATATTTAGGATTTTTTGGATTCATTTCTATTTTTTGTCTTAACCTAGTAATCATAACATCAATGGAACGTTCTTGGCTTATATTAGAAATTTCTCCAATTTGATTTCGCGAGTAGGTTTTACCAGGATTGGATAGCATTTCTATTAAAACTTTTTTTTCAGAATTATTAATTTTACTAATTTTACTTTTTAGTTGAATTATCATTTTATTTAAATCAACTTGAGCTTCACCAATTTTATTAATTTTTGTTGTGTCAATTTTAGTATTTTTTTTAATTATATTTTTAATTCTTAATAATAATTCTTTTGGTTCAAATGGTTTTCCTAAATAATCATCAGCTCCAAGCTCCAATCCTTGAATTCTGTTTTCAACTTCACCTTTGGCAGTTAAAAGAATTATTGGTACGTTTGATTTTTTTTTTATTTCTTGCGTTAATTCAAAACCACTTTGTCCTGGCATCATTACATCTAGTACTATTAGATCAAATTTAAAATAACCAAGTCTAATTTTAGCTTCCTCTGCGCTATTTCCAGTTGACACTACATATCCATTCTCATTGAGATATTCTTTAACCAACTCTCTAATTCTATCATCGTCATCTACGACTAATATGTGATGTTTATTTTGTTCCATTAATAATTTTATTTAAAACTTCTTTAAACTTTATAACTGAGTCTGGCTCAGAGTTCTTCAAGGCATTAAATATTCTTTTTTTTTGTGTTTCGTAAATCTTTTCAAAGAAAATTTTACCTTCCTTATCTAAAAATAAATTTTTTCTTCTTGTGTCTTCCTCATCTTTGATTTGTTTTATCATTTTTGATTTTAATAAATCTCTTAAAACTCTATTTAAACTTTGTTTGGTAATTTTTAATTGATACATTAATTCACCAAGTTGAGTACCTGGATTTCTTTCAATTAGATTTAATGCCCTTAGATGTGCAGGTCCAAAAGAATTTTTAGCTAGAATTTCTTTAGGATCAGAAAAAGTTTCTCTGTAAGCATAAAAGAGTAATTGAATAAAATCTTTTATTTGTTCGTCTTTGAGATAGAGCAGTTCTTTCATTATTAGTAAGTTATATTGACTTATTGTATTAAGAAATATACTTTTTTGTAACAAAAAAAATCGATATATTGTTTCTATGGAAATTATCCCTTACGACAAAAGGTCAGGAAAAATTTGGTTTAATGGTGAAAACATTGACTGGTCTAAAGCACAGGTACATTTATTAAGTCACGGTTTACATTATGCAAGCTGTGTTTTTGAAGGCATTAGAGTTTATGATGGAGAAATTTTTAAATTAGATCAGCACACTGATAGACTTTTTCATTCTGCAAAAAGAATGGGGATGAATGTTCCCTTCAGCAAGGAAGTAATTAGCGAAGCAACAAAACAAATTGTAAATATACAGAAAACGCAGAACGGTTATGTCAGACCAATCATTTGGCGAGGAAGTGAAATGATGGCGATCTCTGCCCAAAAAAATAAAATCAATGTTGCAATTGCTACTTGGGAGTGGGGTTCTTACTTTGATCCTAAATTAAAATTAGAAGGTATTAGATTAAATATTTCATCATGGCGAAGACCATCACCTGACTCTGTCCCTTGGGATACAAAAGCCTCAGGGTTGTACATGATTTGCACTCTTTCTAAACATGAAGCAGAGGCAAAAGGATTTATAGACTCTTTGATGTTAGACCATCAAGGAAATATTGCTGAGGCAACAGGGGCAAATATATTTTTCAAAAATCAAGCAGGTGAATTGCACACGCCAATACCAGATTCTTTTTTAGATGGAATTACAAGAAGATGTATAATTGAGATAGCAAAATCAAAAGGAATTAAAGTTGTAGAAAGAAAAATTAAACCTGAGGAAATGTCAAATTTTGTAGGTTGCTTTCTAACAGGTACCGCAGCAGAAGTAACGCCAGTTGCAAGCATTGATAATTATAAATTTAAAGTTTGTAATGTAATAACTGACTTGTCAGATAGTTATCAGGGAATAGTAAGAAAAAAAAGAAACGCTGCCTAATTTTTTTTTGCAATTATCATAACTGACCAAGCTAATTTATTTAGATATTTAATTTTAAAAAGATGATTATCTAAATTAGCCAAAATTTTAAAAATCACAGAATCTTTTGGGTTTTTATAAAATAAAAAAAATATTAAAGTTAAAAATCCATAGTATCGAACTTCTATAGAATTAAATAAGGAACTTAAAAAATCAAAGTCTTTTTTTAGAAAAGGATGTTCGTCAATTGAACGAGAATTTGGAGTTAGTTTTCTGTAAAAATTGATTATTGGATTTGTTCCAAGGGGCTCCAAAAAAACCATTTCACCATCTTTTTTAAGTATTCTGTTTATTTCCTTAATAGCAATTTGTAAATTTAAATGATGAAGAATGCCTGATCCAAAAATTAAATCAAAAGTATTAGATTCAAATTTAGTAGACTCACAATTATCTACTAAATAATTTACACTAAGACCTTGGTCATTAGCACTTTTAACAGCTTTATTGATTGAAACGTCTGAAATATCGATACCATATAATTTCAGAGGATTTAGCTTTGCTATTTTTTCTGTAACACTGCCAACGCCACAACCGTAATCAAGTACAATTTTTTTTAAAGCTTTTGCCTCAATATATTTATTGAAATCTTCATACATATTATGAAGTGCTCGATAGAAAACATTTTCAAATCTGCCTTTTGTTTTTGACTGAAGTTTATTATGAAATTCTTTTTCCCTTTTATTAATTTCAGTTAAGCTCATTATTTATTTTTGTTATCTTCACTTATTGCATGGTCTAAACCTCTAGCTAAATAGTCATAGCCTGTATAAAGCGTTAAAAAAGCAGATACCCATAAAAGTATAATTCCAATTGTTTGAGCATTATAATCTTGAAAGTTAATTATCTTATTTCCAACTTCTCCAGTTAATAGAATTGAAATAGAAAACATTTGTAAAAAGGTTTTAAATTTTGCAAGATTAGTTACCGGCATTGAAATACTTAGCTTTGCAAGAAATTCTCGTAAACTTGAAATCAAAATTTCTCTGGTTAAAATAATAATAGCTGCAATAACCTCATAATTTTTTATTGCACCATGCATAACTAGCAAAACCAATGCAGAGCAAACTAAAATTTTATCAGCTATAGGATCTAATAATTCACCTAATTTTGACTCTTCTTTAAGAATCCTTGCTAATAACCCATCTAAAAAGTCAGTAAAGCTTGCTGCAACAAAAAGAAAAAAAGGTATCAAATCTCCATACATACCAGGTAAAAAAAACGTAATAACAAAAATCGGTACAATTATTATTCGTCCAATAGTTAGCAAATTTGGTATTTTTAAATTCATAAGTTTTATTCGTGAAAATAATTATATATTTTTTTTGCAATATTGTCCTCAATGCCTTCAACTGATTTTAAATCCTCAAGACTTGCTGACTCAACGGACCTAGCTGAACCAAAGTGGTTAAGTAGGGCTCTTTTTCTTTGTTTTCCAATTCCAGAAATTTGATCTAATAAAGATTTGTTAAAAGTCTTTTTTCTTTTAGCCCTATGAGAACTTATTGCAAATCTATGTGCCTCGTCTCTAAGTCTTTGAATAAAGAACAATAAAGGATCATTTTTTTCAAAAGTAAATTCTTTATTTTGATAATATAGCTTTTCTTCTCCAGCGTTACGATTTTTACCTTTTGCAATTGCTATGATTGGTAGATCATGTAAGCCTAATTCGTTTAATACTTCTCTACTAACAGAATATTGGCCCTTGCCGCCATCAATCATAATCAAATCTGGTAAAGACAATGATCCTGATTGTTCTTTGATAGCTTTAGAAAATCTTCTAAAGAGAACTTCTTTAAGCATTCCATAGTCATCACCTTTGACTGCATCATTTTTTATATTAAATTTCCTGTATCTTTTCTTGATAAATCCTTCATTGCTAAAACATATTAATGCACCAACACAATCTGTTCCTTGAATATGACTATTATCGTAAACTTCTAAATAATTTATATTATTATTAAGATTGAACTTTTTAATTAAATCATCGATCAGATTTGAATTACTTTGAGTTTCATATATTCTTTGAGTTAGAGCCTGTTTAGCATTTTTTTCAGCTAAAGAAGTTAAATGTTTCTCTTCTTTATTTTTTGCTTCTCTTAAAACAATTTCTTTATCTTCTTTTGCTTTAAATGTTTTTTCAAGAAGATCTCTTTCTGAAATAAAATGATTTGTAATAATTAAAGATGGAATGCTCTTGTTCTCGTAAAATTGAGTCAGAAAAGATGATAAGATATGTTCTAATTTATCATCAGGGTCATGCTTTGGAAAATAAGCTTGGTTTCCCCAATTTTGTTTTGATCTAAAAAAGAATACTTGAATACACGTTTTCCCGGAGTCTTTGAAAATACTCACGACATCCGCTTCATTTAAATTAGTTTGATTAATTTTTTGTGAAGATTGTATTTGAGACAAAGCTTTAATTCTATCTCTTGCGATTGCTGCCTTTTCAAAATCAAGTTCTTTACTTGCTTTTTCCATTTCATCAGATAAATTTTTTTGAATCTTTCTTGATTTACCTGAGATAAAATCAACAGCGTCTTCTACAGAAGTTTTATAATCTTTTTCTGCAATGTGACCTACACATGGAGCTGAACATCTTTTAATTTGATATAATATACATGGCCTATCTCTATTTTTAAAAACGTTATCATCGCATACTCTTAATAAGAAAATTTTTTGTAAAATTTTAATAGTCCAATTGGCAGATCCTGTTGAAGCGAAAGGTCCAAAATAATAACCATCTCTAGCTTTTTTACCTCTTAATTTTGTTAGTTGTGGCCATTTATCTTTATGACTTATAAAAATATATGGGAAAGATTTGTCATCTCTAAGCAATATATTAAATCGAGGTTTATGTTTTTTTATTAAATTGGCCTCTAAAAGTAATGCCTCACTTTCATTAGATGTTGTTGTGGTTTCAAGAAATTTTGTCAAAGAAAGCATTCTTTCCGTTCTAATCGGCAGGTTAGCGTCAGACACATAACTCTTAAGTCTATTTGGAATATTTTTAGCTTTTCCTATGTAAAGAATCTCTTTTTTTGCACCAAGCATTTTATAAACACCTGGGTTTTTTGGAATAAATGGTATTTTATCTTTTATAATTTTTTTTCCAAGTTCGAGATTATTTATCATTTTCTTTTTTTGACGACTTCAATACCAACAGATGAGGTATTCTTGATTATTTCTGGTTTTTCAATTTTAAGTTTGATTGAAATAATATTTTTATTTTCAAATAAGTTAGAAAAAATAACCTCTGCTAATGTTTCAAGTAAAAGATAATGCTTTTTATTTGTAATGGTTTCAATTTTATTAATAACATCTTCATAATTTATTATACTATTAAGATCCTGCTCATTAGGTTGAAGTTTATTGTTAGTATTAATTTCAATATTAAATTTTATGTTTTGTTTTTTATTTTTTTCAAAGTCGTGTAATCCAATAAAAGTGTTAAATATAAGATCTTTAATGATTACTTTTCTTCTATAAGAGTATTCATCCTTTTTTTTAAAATTAATAATGTTTAAATTTTTTTTCTTCATTCTTTAATATTAATTATATCCGGTGTTACCCAAGCAAGACTTTGGCCACTATCTACTGGAATTATTTGACCTGTTACGTTGTCATTATCAATTAAAAATTTAACTGTATTAGTAATATTTTTTAGATCTACTTGCTTGCTTAACAAAGTTGCTTTCCATTGTTTTTTAAAATGTTTTTCGGTTTGTCTTTTATTTTTTAATGTTGGTCCTGGTGCTATTCCATTTACTCTAACATTTGGAGCAAATTTCATTGCACTAACTTTAGTTAAAGTGCCTAACCCAGTTTTGCTTAATGTATAAGATAAAAAATGGGGAGTTAATTTAAAAATTCTTTGATCAATAATATTGATTATATTTCCTTTTTTTTTATTTATGTATTTGTAAAAATCTCTTGAGAGTATTGATGGTGACCTTAGATTAATGTTTATGTGTTTATCAAAATTTTTTTCATTAAAATTTTCAATAGAATCATTTTCAAACAAAGAGGCATTATTTATTAAACAATCAATTCCTTTCATTTTAGAAAATGCATAAGGAATTATTTTTTGTGTTTCCTTAGAGTTATTTAAATTTGATTTTAATAATAAAATTTCCGAGCCTGATTGTTCTAAATCTTTTTTTAATTTTTTTACCTGTATCGAAGATTTATTATAATGAAGTAAGATTTTTGTATCAAAATTAGCTAAAGCCCTAGCAATTGCTGCCCCAATTCTTGTTGCTGCTCCAGTAATAATTATTTTTTTTGCTTCCATTTTTTTGCTGCTTTGTTCACCTTTACTCCTGGCATACCCATAGTCGATCGTCCTTTTGGATAGATTTTATTTTTTAGGTTATACTGACTAATTTTAGGATTCAAATTTATTTCTAATTCACTAGCTTCTAATTTTCTAATTTCATCTCTTATTTTAGCTGCTTCTTCGAATTCAAGATTGGCAGCTGCTTCTTTCATCTGTTTATCTAAAGATTTAAGATGTTTTTTTAAATTTCCACCGATGTTTGATCCTGTGTTTAGCTGAAGATAATCTTTTTCATAAATAGAGGATAAAATATCACTAATGTCTTTTTTAATTGAAGTGGCAGTAATGTTATTTTTCTTATTGTATTCTAGTTGTTTACTTCTTCTTCGATCTGTTTCTTTAATTGCTTTTTCTATACTTTTTGTGACCTTGTCTGCATATAGAATAACTTTTCCATCAATATTTCTTGCTGCCCTTCCAATTGTTTGAACTAATGAAGTTTCAGATCTTAAGAAACCTTCTTTGTCTGCATCTAAAATAGCTACAAGTCCACATTCAGGAATATCTAATCCCTCTCTTAATAAATTAATTCCCACCAAAATATCGAAAACACCCATCCTTAGATCTCTGATGATTTCAATTCTTTCTAGCGTATCAATATCAGAGTGCATATATCTAACTTTTAGTCCATTTTCATGCAGATATTCGGTTAGGTCCTCAGCCATTTTTTTAGTTAATGTTGTTGCAAGAACTCTGTACCCATTGCCAATTACTTTTGCTGCTTCATGCATAAGGTCATCCACTTGAGTCTTTGCTGGTCTAATCTCAACTGGCGGGTCAATTAAACCAGTTGGCCTAATGATTTGATCAATAGTTTCGTTTTGAGTTTGTTTTAATTCCCAAGGTCCAGGAGTAGCAGAGACAAATATGGTTTGTGTTCGCATAGAATCCCATTCTTCAAATTTTAGAGGTCGATTATCCATACAAGAAGGTAATCTAAATCCATATTCTGATAATGTTTTTTTTCTCGTATGGTCACCTTTGTACATTCCATTTAATTGAGGAACTGTAACATGACTTTCATCTACAAAGATAATCGAGTTGTCTGGAAAATACTCAAAAAGTGTTGGAGGAGGCTCACCTGATTTTCTACCAGATAAATATCTAGAGTAATTTTCAATACCATTACATGTTCCTGTGGCTTCAATCATTTCCAAATCAAATTTTGTTCTTTCTCTTAACCTTTGTGCTTCAAGTAATTTATTATTTTTTTTAAATTCAATTAATGTTTGTTCAAGTTCAATTTTAATTTCTTTAATGGCTTGATCAATAGTAGGTTTTGGAGTGATGTAGTGACTATTTGCATATAATTTAATCAAAGAAAATTCTTTAAAAGTATCACCAGTTAAAGGATCAAATTCTTCTATTTTTTTTAACTTGTTTAAATCAAAACTTAATCTCCAGGCTCTATCTTCTAAATGTGAAGGAAATATTTCTAAGTTTTCACCTCTGACCCTAAAAGTACCTCTAAAAAAACTTTGATCATTTCTTTTGTACTGTAGAGTAACAAACATCCTAATAAGGTCTTCTCGACTGTAGTCATTATTTTTTTTTAAAGTAAGAGTCATTTTACTGTATGCCTCAACCGACCCTAATCCATAAATACAAGAGACACTGGCTACTATAATGACATCATCTCTTTCCAGGAGAGATCTAGTTGCTGAGTGACGCATTCGATCAATCTGTTCATTTATTGAAGCTTCTTTTTCTATATAAGTATCTGATCTTGGAACATAAGCTTCAGGTGTATAATAATCATAGTAAGAGACAAAATACTCAACAGCGTTATCTGGAAAGAAATTTTTAAACTCACCATATAATTGAGCAGCAAGTGTTTTGTTAGGCGCTAGGATTAAAGCAGGTCTATTTGTTGCTTCAATTATTTTTGCCATTGTAAAAGTTTTTCCTGATCCAGTTACACCAAGTAAAACTTGCTCATGCTTTTGTTTGCTAAGATTTTCAACTATTTTCTTAATTGCCTGAGGTTGATCACCTTCAGGCTTAAAGTTACTTTTAATTTTAAATTTAATTCCTCCCTCAAGCTTTTTAGCTTGGCTGTGAGCAATTTCTAAATTATCTATTTTTTCTTGATAAGTATTTTGCATTTCGTGCTATTAATTTATTTAAAAAAAACATTATAAAATTCAATGAGCATAGTTTCCAACAGTTTAAAACGTATAAAACCGTCACCCACAATAGCTGTTACGCAAAAAGCTAAAGAAATGAGAGATGCTGGTAAAGATATTATAGCTTTAGGAGCAGGTGAGCCAGATTTTGATACTCCAGATAACATTAAACAAGCAGCAATTGCTGCAATCAATAGGGGGGATACAAAATATACTGCAGTAGATGGAACTCCAATTTTAAAAAAAGCCATTCAAGCAAAATTTTTAAGAGAAAATAATTTAAAATTTGAACTTGATGAAATAACTGTTGGTACAGGTGGAAAGCAAGTTTTGTATAATGCCTTTATGGCGACTATAAACAAAGGAGATGAGGTAATTATTCCAGCTCCTTATTGGGTTTCTTATCCTGATATGGTTTTGTTAGCAGGCGGTAAACCAAAAATTGTCAAATGCCATGAAGAAGATGAATTTAAATTAACTCCACAGCTACTCAAAAAAGCTATTTCAAAAAAAACTAAATGGTTAATATTAAATTCACCATCTAATCCAACTGGTGCTTGTTATTCAAAAAAAGAAATAGAAGCTTTGGCTGAAGTGTTAAAGAAAAACAAGCAAGTTTATATTTTAAGCGATGATATTTACGAACATATAACTTTTGATAATTTTAAATTTTATACAATTGCGCAAATTAACGAATTAAAAAATAGAACATTGACTATGAATGGAGTTAGTAAATCATATTCAATGACAGGATGGAGAATAGGTTATGCAGCTGGACCAAAAGAAATTATTAAGGCAATTGCTAAGATTCAATCTCAATCAACAACTAATCCTTCTTCAATTAGTCAAGCGGCTGCAGTTGAAGCTTTAAATGGTACTCAAGATTTTATTAAAACTAGAGCTAATTCATTTAAAGAGAGAAGAGATTTTGTTGTTAAAGAATTAAACAATATTAAGGGCTTAAGTTGTTTGAACCCTAATGGTGCTTTTTATGTTTTTCCAAATTGTAAAAAATTATTAGGAAAAAAAACTAAGCTAAAAACAGATACTAATTTTGTTGAAAAGCTTTTAGAAAACACAGGAGTTGCAGTGGTGCAGGGTTCTGCATTTGGTCTAGATGGTTATTTTAGAATTTCTTACGCCACTTCAATGGAAAATTTAAAAAAAGCTTTATCTAGGATTAAATCTTTTTGTGAAAAAACTATTTAACGTTTTCTAAATACTTTTCAGTTTCTAGAGCCGCCATGCACCCCATGCCAGCAGCAGTTACGGCTTGACGGAATTTCTTATCTTTTACATCACCTGCAGCAAATACACCTGGAACATTTGTTTCTGTAGAGTCTGGTTTAGTAATTAAATATCCCTCTTTATCCATTTCTAATTGATTTTTAAATAGTGATGTAGCTGGATCGTGTCCGATTGCAATGAATAGACCATCAACTTTTAACTCACTAATATTATTTGTTTTTAAGTTTTTAATTTTAATTGCATTAACTCCTTTAGGTTCGTTAGTTCCAAGCACTTCTTCTACTGCGCTATCCCAAATAATTTCAATTTTTTTATTAGCTTTTAATTTTTCTTGTAATAATTTTTCAGCTCTTAATTCATTTCTTCTATGAATGAGGTGAACTTTTGATGCAAATTTAGTTAGAAATATTGCTTCTTCAACTGCAGCATTACCACCCCCAACAACCGCAACTTCTTTTTCCTTAAAAAAGAAACCATCACAGGTCGCACAAGCTGAAACACCAAATCCTCTAAAATCTTGTTCAGTTTTTAAATTTAACCATCTTGCTTGAGCTCCTGTTGCAATTATTAAAGCATCAGCAGTATAGTTTTGTCCGCTATCTCCATAAGCAACAATAGGTTTTTTTGATAAATCAATTTTATTAATATGATCTTGTATCATTTCTGTACCAACTGCCTCTGCTTGAGATTTCATTTCCTCCATTAACCAGGGACCTTGGATAACCTTTGAATACCCTGGGTAATTTTCTACATCTGTTGTTGTAGTTAATTGTCCTCCAGGTTGAGTTCCATGCACTAGCATTGGTTTTAGCATTGCCCTTGCAGCATAAATTGCCGCTGTATATCCTGCTGGGCCAGATCCCAAAATCAACACTTTAGAATGTTTAGGTGATTTGTTATTCATAATATCAGTTATATATAATAGTAAATGTCAAAAATAAAAGCACTACTTTTAACACAGGGTATGCATGGCATGTTAAGTCAAGTTGAAGGCTTAGCAAAAGCACTTAATCTTGAATTTAAGCATCAAACAATCACATTAAAAAAATTTTGGAATTTGATTCCACCAAAATTTACTCCTATTACTGAAAATATTTTAGTTGAAAAATTTTCATGTGATGCAAAAGTAATCATTTCCTGCGGAAGAAAAAGTGTAATTCCTTCTATTGCTCTTAAGAAAAAATTTGGTAAAGACATATTTAACATTCACATACAAGATCCAAAGGTTTCCATAGATAATTTTGATTGCATTGTTTGTCCTGAACACGATGATTTAGATGGAGAAAATGTTTTGCAAACTCTAGGAGCAATACACTATTTAACTGCAAAAGAGATTAAAAGTAATAATTCATACTTAAAGTTTAATAAAAATAATAAAAAGATTGTTTCCTTAATTGTTGGTGGACCCAATAATTATTATGATTTTAATGAGAAAGAAATTGGTTTTTTATTTAATAAAATAAAAATTATTTTCTCTCCAGATAAATACAAACTAATAGTTGTTCCATCTTATCGAACCCCAAAGAATATTATTGATATGTCTTTTGGAGTTTTTGGCGATGATCACGTAGTAGTAAAATCAGTAGATAAAAAAGCTTATTTAAGCGCACTAAGTTTAGCTGACTATATTGTAGTAACAAGCGACTCTACCTCAATGATTTCAGAATCTGCCGTGACAGGTAAACCCATTTACATTGCAAATATGAAAGCTAAAAAGAGTAGTAAAAGATTTAATAAATTCTATAATCAATTCAAACAAATGAAAATTATAAGAGATTTAGAAAATAATATAGAAACATGGGGCTATAATAAATTAGACGAAGCAAGTCGAGTTGCAGCTATTATAAAAAAAAAAATGAATTTAAATGGAATTAATTAAAGCTCTAACGTCAAAAATAAAATCTAATGATTTCCCATTTAAGCATTGGGAAATTAATCAACCACTCAATAGGGAAGCCATAAAAGAAATTTGTGAAGCAGATATTCCCGATCCAAGAAAAGACAAACTAAATTATGATGGCACAAGAGCAATAGATGGAGGAGAGGGTGTTTATCGTGAGGGTATAAAAGATGGGGGTAAAGCAAAAAAATATAGATGTTTTGTAGATAAAGAAAATTCAAAAAAATTTCCACATTTAACAAAGTTTATTGATGAGCTTAGATCTCCAGAAGTTCATCAATTGATAAGTAAATTGATCAATAAGGATCTTTCAAATGCTTACGTTAGAGTTGAAGTAATTTGTGATAGAGAAGGTTTTTGGCTTAAACCCCACTGTGATATTAAAGAAAAATTATTATCATCATTGATTTTTGTTAATCCATTCAATGAGTCAGAGGATTTAGGAACTGATTTTTATGACAAAGAACTTAAAAAAGTAAAAACTGTACCTTATCGAGATAATTATGGATATTTTTTTACTAGCGGACCAGATACTTGGCATGGGATGGAAAAGAAAAAAATAATCAAAGAAAGACGATGCTTGCAAGTAAATTATGTGTCTTTTCCAACTGACTGGCAAGTCAGAAATTGATATAATTTAATCTAACAAAGGAGAAATATGGCTACTTATTCGTGCAGTAAATGTGGAATGTCAGTGAATGCAACATGTGGAAAATGTAATGCTCCATTAGTTAATGGAAATTTGAAACTTGATAACGGAAATTCTGTTCAAATTTCAGAATGTCCAAATAAACATGGTAAAATAAAATCACCTCTTTGTTGTGGACAAGATATGACGTGTTCTACTAATTAAATATCTTGAAGAGAAGTTACTTCAAGTTTTTTGTTTTTTAAGGAATTAATTGCTTCCAGACAAGCTTGTGCTGTTGACATATTAGTACAATAGGGGACTTTATTATTTAAAGTAGCTCTTCTAATTTCTCTAGCATCGCTAATTCTATGTTTTCTACTTCCACCACCTGTATTAATTACTAAAGCAATTTTTTTAGAATTTAAAACATCTACAATATTAGGTGAACCGCTACTAACTTTATTGATAGTTCTACATTTAATTTTATTTTGTCTAATGAATTCTGCAGTTCCCTTTGTGGCGCAAAGTTTAAAACCTAATTTTAATAATTGTTTTGCCAGATCAATTCCCTCAGGTTTATGAGAGTCTTTTAATGAAATGAAAGCCAAACCTTTTGTTGGCAAAGAATTTGAGGCAGCAATCTGACTTTTGGCAAAAGCCATTCCAAAGTCCTTGTCAAAACCCATCACTTCACCAGTTGATTTCATCTCAGGGCCAAGCAGTAAATCACTATTTGGAAATTTATTGAAAGGAAAAACAGCTTCTTTTACTGCAAACATTTTTTTGGTTTTACTAACTAAATTAAATTTAGATAATTTTTCTCCAGCCATTACTCTTGAAGCTATTTTAGCATAAGGTATTCCTTTTGCTTTGGAGACAAAAGGAACCGTTCTACTTGCTCTCGGGTTAACTTCAATGACATAAATTTCATCATTTTTAATTGCAAACTGAATGTTCATAAAACCTTTAACTTTTAAAGCTAAAGCTAGTTTCTTGGTTTGGTTTTCTATTTCTTTTATTAATTCTTTTTTAATCGAAACAGGAGGTAAGCAACAAGCGGAGTCACCTGAGTGAATACCAGCTTCTTCAATATGCTGCATGATACCTGCCACTTCTACTTTTTTACCGTCAGAAACTGCATCAACATCAATTTCCATAGCGTGATCAATAAATTTATCAATTAGTATTGGATTTTCTTCTGCTGCCTTAAAGGCTTCTTCGACAAAGTTTTTAAGTTGGTCTTTTTCATGTACAATCTCCATTGCTCTACCGCCCAAGACATATGATGGCCTTACCATTAGCGGTAAACCAATTCTTTCGGCAATTTTAATTGCTTCTTTAAAATTTTTTGCTATTCCACTTTCTGCTTGTTTTAATTTTAGTCTATCTATTAATTTACTAAATCTGTCTCTATCTTCGGCTAAATCAATAGAAGTATATTGAGTTCCAAGTATTGGAAACTTATTTTCATGCAAAAATTTAGCAAGTTTTATTGGAGTTTGCCCGCCAAATTGAGCAATAATTCCGATTAGATTTCCTTTTTCTTTTTCTTTTTTAATAATGTTGAAGACGTACTCTTCTTTTAATGGTTCAAAGTAAAGTCTATCGCTAGTGTCATAATCTGTAGAAACCGTTTCAGGGTTGCAGTTTATCATTATTGTTTCAAATCCAGCTTCTTTCAAAGAATAACTTGCCTGGCAGCAACAATAATCAAACTCTATACCTTGGCCAATTCTATTAGGTCCACCTCCTAAGATTATAACTTTCTTTTTAGCAGAAGGATCTGCTTCACATTCAGAATTAAGCGCAAAGTTTCTTTGATATGTTGAATACATATAAGGCGTAAATGATTTAAATTCAGATGCACAGGTATCTACTTTTTTAAACACAGGCATCACTTTTAACCCCATTCTCTTGTTTCTAATTATCTTTTCTGGAATTTTAGTTAATTCTGATAGTTTCTTATCTGAAAAGCCAATTGATTTAATTCTATTAAAATTATTATAATCTTTTGGCAGGCCTTTCTTCTTAATTTCATTCTCAATTTCAACAATTTCTTTAATTTGCTCTAAAAACCAATTATCAATTTTTGATAATTTCTGTATATTTTTAATATCAATTTTCTTTCTAAAAGCTTCAGCCACAAGAAGAATTTTATTTGGAATATTTTCTTTAAGTTTTTTTTCTATTTGTTTTTTATCTAAATTAAAAATTCTATCTAAACCTGAAAACCCTATTTCTAATGAAACCAAAGCCTTTTGCAGAGACTCTTTAAAATTTCTGCCAATTGCCATTGCCTCACCCACAGATTTCATTGATGTACCTAAAATTGCCTCTGATGTAGGAAATTTCTCAAATGTAAATCTTGGAATTTTTGTTACCACATAATCAATTGAAGGCTCAAAGGATGCAGGCGTAACTTTTGTAATCTCATTTTTTAGTTCGTCTAAAGTGTAACCCACAGCAAGTTTAGCTGCCACTTTTGCAATTGGAAAACCTGTTGCTTTAGATGCAAGTGCAGAAGATCTTGAAACTCTTGGATTCATTTCAATGATAACCATTCTTCCGTTTTTAGGATTGATTGCAAATTGAACATTAGATCCTCCAGTCTCAACACCAATTTTTCTAAGACAGGCAATCGAAGCATTTCTCATGACCTGGTACTCTTTATCAGTAAGAGTTAGAGCAGGAGCAACAGTAACTGAATCTCCTGTGTGGATTCCCATAGGATCAATGTTTTCTATAGAACAGACAATAATACAGTTATCTTTTCTGTCTCTTACTACCTCCATCTCAAATTCTTTCCAACCTTCAAGACACTCCTCAATTAGCACCTGGCTTACAGGAGACTCATGAAGTCCGTTTTTGACAATTTTAAAATATTCTTTTTTAGACTTAGCTATTCCACCACCAAGGCCCCCTAATGTAAAAGCTGGTCTAATGATCGCCGGTAATCCTATTTGTTTTAAGGCTGAAGAAGCATCTTTGATATGATTAACAATTTTAGACTTTGGAAGATCTAAGCCTATCTCAATCATATTTTTTCTAAATTTTTTTCTATCTTCTGCGTTTGAAATTGCTTTAGAGTTAGCGCCAATTAATTCAATCTTATATTTTTTTAATATTCCTTTTTTTTCTGCTTCCATTGCTAAATTCAAAGCAGTTTGACCACCCATTGTTGGTAAAATGGCATCTGGTTTTTCTTTTTTTAAAATTTTTTCTAAAACTTCTAGTGTAATGGGTTCAATATAAGTTTTATCTGCAACGCCAGGATCAGTCATAATTGTTGCTGGGTTGGAGTTGATTAAGACGACTTTATATCCCTCATCTTTTAATGCCTTACAGGCCTGGGTGCCCGAATAATCAAATTCACAAGCTTGACCAATGATGATAGGTCCAGCACCAACAACTAGTATTGTTTTAAGATCTTTTCTTTTTGGCATTTTTTTTCATTTCATTTACAAATTCTTGGAATAAATAAACACTATCTTGAGGTCCAGGATTTGACTCCGGGTGATATTGAACAGAGAATACTGGTTTATTTTTTAACCTTATCCCTTCAATACAATTATCAAAGAGAGAGGTATGAGTGATTTCTATATTTTTAGGTAAGCTTTCTCTTACAATTTCAAAACCATGATTTTGACTTGTTATTTCAACATTACCTTTTAATAAATTTTTAACAGGATGATTAGCCCCTCTATGACCTAGCTTCATTTTTTTTGTTTTAGCACCTAAAGTTAAAGCTAAAATTTGATGACCTAAACAAATTCCAAAAATAGGTAAATTATTTTTGATTAAATCTTTAATTATATTAATAGCATATTTTCCAGTTGCCGCAGGATCACCAGGGCCATTAGACAAAAATACTCCATGAGGCT
>OAPS01000008.1_pt1 | contig 14710 bp, 14 predicted proteins | sample 1516251 | NCBI WGS metagenome assembly OAPS01 (sample SAMEA3275578, study PRJEB22092) | marine metagenome | biome: Marine; feature: Surface water; material: sea water | collected 2014-06-21T11:30:00+00 | depth 1 m
ATTTGTAATTTAATAGAATTAAAATTAAAAAAACTATTGCCCATCGCCAAAACGCTAACGAAATGGGTGGAACATGTTGTACGCCACCACGGGCAACAATAAGATTGCTAGCCATAAAAATTGGCTGGATAAATAATAGAATATAACCAACAAATAAATTGTTTGTATTGTTTTTCACTGACTAGTTAAAATTTATTGATCTTTATGATCGTCGAAATATGATTTTAATTCAGCAAACATCATTACTAGAGCCATACCCATAATGATATAAACGGGTAACACATCCCAAAAGCCAATAAGTCTAGACTTAGTCAATGTAGTGGCTAATCCAATCAAAAACACAGCTGGAATAATTGTTCCAACAATAGCTGCAAACTTATTTATATTCATTTTTTAACTCCTGTTTTTTTCATTAGCCAGTTAGCTGTTCTTAAAGCACGACTATCATCTAGCTTTTCACAAATAAGCTGAATTCCTAAAGGTAGATTATTAGATCCTTTAAGAATAGGCAATGAAATTGATGGTACTCCTAAGTATGTCCAAATGGTTGAAAACTCTGGGCTCCCCGTAGACTCTAAGCCAAGTGGAGCCACACCAGTAGAAGAAGGAGTTAAAATTCCATGATAGTCATAAAAAATTTCTTTAAAATCATTGTAGATAAAATCTCTATACTCTAAGGCTTCTACGTACTCGCTAGACTTATAGGTTAAACCTCTTTCAATGGCTTCTATAAGTTTAGCACCCATTTGTTTTTTATAATTCTTAAAATAATCTTTATAGCTGTAAGCCATATCTGTCTCATGAATTACTTTATGATATTTGAAAATATCATCAAAGTAAGAAAGGTTGTCTTCCACTTTAATAAATTCTTTATTTTTATTTAAAAAAGTTTCTATTATTTTTTGATTTTCTTTATCTATGTTTTTCCATTTTGATGTTTTAAAAAATATAAACTTCTGATCAAATGGTGGTTTTGACATTGCTGTCTCCAACATGTCATCTGAAGAATAATTTACCGTTGCTTTATCTTGATTGTCTTTTTTGATTAAGACTTTAGCAATCAAAGCTGCATCTTCTACATTTCTTGAAAAAATTCCAACTTGATCTAGAAAATGAGATTGTTTTAAAATTCCTTGCCTTGATATCAAGCCATAAGAAGGCTTAAATCCTATTACTCCACAATAAGAAGCTGGTCTAATTAAAGATCCGTTTGTTTGTGTTCCAATGGCTAATGGAGCCATATAAGCCGCTACAGCAGCGGCAGAACCGCTAGAAGAACCACCTGGTGATCTCTTGTAATCATGGGGATTAGTTGTTGGACCTGGGTCAAAATAAGCAAACTCAGTCGTTACCGTCTTACCCATTATAATTGCACCAGCAGACACGAGTAAATTAATTATAAAAGCATCATCTTTGGTTCTAACGCTTTGTCTAATTTTTGTGCCACAGCCAGTCGGCATATCATCTGTGCTTATTATATCTTTTATGGCAACAGGTAATCCGTGAAGAGGGCCAATAGGTTTTCCAGATAATCTATAATCATCTGCATGCCTTGCGCGTTCTAATAAATACTCTTTATCAAAATAAGCCCATGCCTTTACGTCTTTTTCAAATTTTTCTATACGATTAATATAACTTTGACAAACTTCAACGGAAGAATTTTTTCCAGTTTTTATTCTCTCAATGAGATCGGTAGCGCTGAGTAAACAAAGATCATCCATTGACTAAAATAAAAATTAAGCTGGACCAAATAATGCTACTGGCAACCAGAGAGCTAGCCCAGGGAAATTATACATTATTACCATTGCTAAAATTACAATTCCTAGGAAAGGCATAATTCCCTTGAATATGTCCATTAACTCAACATTCTTCGATTGCACACCTTTTAAATAATAAGCAGACATCGCCATCGGTGGAGTTAAGAAAGAAGTTTGAAGGTTAAGTGCTATTAACATTGCAAACAAATATGGATCAACTCCAAATTGAGCTAGCAATGGTAAAAAAATTGGAACGAAAATAATTAAGATCTCTGTCCATTCTAATGGCCAACCTAACAAGAAAATGATTATTTGAGTGATTAATAAAAATTGCCAAGTTTCTAATTGTAAGCCATTAAAGAATTGTTCAAATACTTCATGCCCACCTAAGTATGAAAACACCGAAGCAAAAGTCCAAGAACCTATGAACAACCACATAATCATAGCAGATGTCTTAGCGGTTAAAAAAACTGACTCTTTGAAAGATTTCCAAGTAAGGGTTTTATAAAAATATGCCATTACCAATGAACCAAAAGCTCCTACGCCAGCTGCCTCTGCTGGAGTAGCAAATCCTCCTAGTATCGTACCTAAAACTAATATGATTAAACCAAACAATGGCAAGAATGAAACCAGTACTTCTTTAATAATTACTGCACTAGGTGGAATTTCCTCAGCCTTTGGTTTAGGTGCTATTTCAGGCTTTATGATTGCTAATGTGATTGCGTAAATTATGTAAAATCCAGCTAGTAATAAACCTGGTAACATCGCTGCAGCAAATAATCTTAATGGAGATAGCTGCGCTATTACAGCGTAAACAATTAACATAATGCTTGGAGGAATTAGAATTCCTAAGCATCCGCCTGCACAAATAATTCCTGAAGCAAATTTTTTATCATATCCAGCTTTAATCATTGCTGGCCAAGCTAAAAGTCCCATCAAGGTTACTACCGCTCCGATAATACCTGTGGCCGTAGAAAAAAGTGTGCATGTAACCAGAGCAGCAACTGCCATTGATGCAGGCAATTTATGTGATGCTAACCTGATTGCATAAAAGAGCTTAGCAACTATTCCGGCTCTTTCTACTAGATAACCCATGAATAAAAATAATGGCACCGCAGTAAGAACATGGTTATCCATTACTGAGTAAGTATTTTGTACTACAAGATCAAAGATTCGATTGTCAAAAATACTATCCATTTTTGTCCAATCGAAGTAAGCAAAGTAGCCAAATGCTACTCCCATTGCTAGTAAGGTAAATGCAATTGGAAATCCTAAAAGCACCATGAACAGGAATAATCCCATCATCAATAAAGCTATTTGTGGATTCGTTAAACTAAATAACATCTGCTTTGCTGTCCTCTTGTGAAGCTCTCATTAAAATTTTTTCTGTTTCCTCAGCAACTACAAGTCTTGAAGGCCAGTGTCCAGTTCTAATTGCAATAATACATCTCATAACTTCACTGATACCTTGAATAATAAGTAAGAACCCTGCAGCAGGTATTAAACTCTTAGACATATAAATTTGAATTTGTGCAGGACTATTCCAACTTGTTTCCTTGACCATCCAAGCGTTATGAGCATAGTCAAGACCTGACAAAGCAAGCGCAGTTACTCCTGGGAAAAAAAATAGGAAGTATAAAACTAAATCGATTTTAGCTTGAGTTTTTACTGCAAACAATCTGTATATGACATCTCCTCTAACATGTGCTTCTGTACTAAGAGTATAAGCCCCGGCCATAATGAATAGAGCGCCATACATTTGTAAACTGAAATCAAAATTCCAAAGTGTTGGAGCATTAAACGCATATCCAACTATAACCTCATAAACCGTCCCGAAACATAATACTATGATGCACCAGGCAAAACCTTTACCAACCCAAGTACTTAAATGATCTGCAAACTGAATGTAGTTTTTCATTGATGTTCTGAAAGTTAGATTAAAAAAAAGCTTTCGTCTATTTTTTCTTTATTATTTTAAAGGGGGTCTAAAGACTTAGCTTTAAACCCCCTAAATTTAGATCAAAATTATAAACTAAATCTTAACTTTAGCTGGGTCACCAAACTCATTAGTGTACGCCAATCTATAGTTAGGTTGGTTCATAAATAGATATTTCATAACTTTTTTAGCATAAGCTTGCTGTGATTTAACGATTTCGTCAAATAACGCATCTTTTCTAAAGTCAGCCATTACTTTATCCCAAGCTTTTAATTGCTCGTTCAAGATCTCATCAGAAGTTTGGTAAACGTTAACACCGCTTTCGTTCATTAACTTACCAAGGTCTGTTGAGTATCTAACAAGAGCTTTAAAATAATTATCTGTGTTAGCAGCATAAGAAGCATTTCTTATAATCGCTTGGTGTGCTGGTGATAAATTATTGTAAGTTTTCTTGTTGAAATGCATTTCAAACATTTCTTGAGATTGGTGGAAGCTTCCTAAGTGATAATGCTTAGAAACGTCTTGCATACCAAAATCTCTGTCTGAAGTCGGGTTGTTAAACTCCGCAGCATCGATTAGACCAGTTTTCATTGCTGGTTGGATTTCTCCACCTGGCAATTGTCTCACAACCATTCCCATTTCTGTAAGAATGTTTGTAGCTAAACCTACTGTTCTGTATTTAAGACCTTTAACATCACCTACTTTTGTTACGTTCTTCTTGAACCATCCAAAAGGCTGTGCAGGCATCGGCATTGCAAAGAAACCAACTACGTCTAGTCCGATTGTTGAAAGAGTTTTTTCATATAATGCTCTTCCACCACCGTACTCTATCCATCCCATTAATTCTTGAGATGAAAATCCGTATGAAGGTCCTGTTCCGAATAAAGAAGCGGCTGGGTTTTTACCATACCAATATGCTGACACTGAGTGAGAAGCATCTACAACTCCTTTACTTACACCGTCAGCTATCTCAGCAGTTTTTAAAACTGCGCCAACTGGAAGAACTTCAATTTTAAGATCTCCACCTGACATTGAGTTAACCATATTTGCATAATCTGATGCCATTTCGAAGAAAATATTTGCTCCAGAAGGCCAAGCAGCTTGCATCTTTAAAGTTACTGGTGCACCGAAAGCAATATTAGGCATTGCGATTGAAGCAGCAGCAGCTGCACCCGTTGCAGCAGCAGCTTTAAAGAAATTTCGTCTAGAAGGAGCTTTAATTCCTTTTAGCGTGTTTTTCTTTTTAGACATATTTTGTCTCCTTTTTTTTGTTAACATATGTTTATGGAAAATATTTAAGCATAGTTTTTGAGCAGAGTCATAATCAATATTTTTTTTTTTATAGATAATTTGTCGCTTAGAATAACAATAATAAGAATACTACAACTTATGGATGTATTTAAATTGACCTTAGTTTACTTTATCTTTTGGCTTACCGGACTTAAAAAAGTTTTCTAAATTTTCTGTTGCTCTATAGCCCATATCCCATCTTGTTCTCTTGGTAGCGCTTCCCAGGTGAGGTAGTAAAAAAATATTATCTAATTTTAAGTATTCAGGGTGAATTTTTGGTTCACCATTATAAACATCTAAACCCAAAGCAAAAACTCTCTTTGATTTTAACGCTTCAATCATAGCTTCATCATCAATAATATCCCCTCTTGCTGCATTAGCAACAACAGGATTTTTAGGTAAATAATTAATTGTTTCTTTATTAATTAATTTATTTGTCTCTTTAGTTGCAGGACAATTTATCGATAAAAAATCACTTTGCTTAAATAAATCTTTGATTGAGGGATGATAAATCGCACCTTCTTCAAGCTCTTTGGAAAGTTGATTACGATTATGATAGTGAATTTCCATACCAAATCCCCTTGCTCGCTTCGCAACAGCTCTACCAATTCTACCCATGCCTAATATACCAAGTTTTTTATTAGACATTTGTTTGCCTAATAAAAAATTAGCTGACCATGTCCAGTCTTGTTTTTCAGCGGCTCTTCTAGCTTCTAAAACTTTTCTTGATGCACCTAAAAGTAAAAGGATTGTAATGTCAGCTGTAGCATCATCTAAAACCTCTGGCGTATTTGTTACAATAATATTTTTTTTTTTAGCTGCTTGGATGTCGATATTTCCAAAACCGACAGCAAAATTTGCAATAATTTTTACAGAAGGTGATAATTTATTGATTAAATTTTCGTCGAATTTATCAGTAATTGCTGAAAGGATTCCATCGCAATCTTTTGAAAGTTCTAAAATTTTTTCTGGAGAGTATAGTTCATCATTCTGATTTAATTTTACATCAAAAAGTTCTTTTAGCTTATCTTCATTTTCCTTTAAAAGTTTACGAGTAACTAAAATTTTTTTCTTCATAAATTGCTCAGCTTAAGTGGTTTAGGACCTCCTGTTAACCAGTCAATAACTTCAACGGTGTGAACAATGGGTATTTGGGTTCCACTAGAAATCTGCGTCATACAACCAATGTTTCCAGTTGAAATGAAATCTGGATTAACCTTTTCAATATTACTTACTTTATTCTTCAATAATTGACTTGCTATTTTTTGTTGTAAAATATTATAGGTTCCTGCTGATCCACAACAGAGATGACCTTCCGGTATATTTAAAACTTCGTTTCCAGTTTTTTTAATTAAATCAATGGGTTGCTGATGAACTTTCTGTCCATGTTGCATTGAACAAGGCGAATGATAAGCAATTTTATAAGTTTTATCTGATGTGTTAAAATTTAATTTTATATTTTTGTCTAAAAACTCGCTTATATCTTTGGTTAATTCAGATATTTTTTTTGCTTTTTTCCTTAATTCTTTATCATCTCTAAAAATAAAGCCGTAATCTTTTAACGTTGTGCCACATCCTGAGGTGTTGCTAATTATAGCTGTTAATCCATTGTTTAAATATTCATCATACCAAAGATTTATATTTTTTTTAAAAAGCGTATGAGCTGATTTGTCTTTACCCATATGATGATCTAAAGAACCACAACAATTTATTTCTGGCAGAACAATTACTTCAACGTTATGCCTATTTAATAAACGAATTGTTGACTCGTTGATTTCAGGTGAAATTTCTCTTTGAACGCAACCTGTAAGTAAAGCTACTCTTGCTACTTGCTTATCTTTATCAACGGGATGGACTTTTTGTTCTTTTAAAGTTTTTTTAGGTAAATTTGCTGGCATTAACTTCATTGAATTTTTAATGAATTCAGGAAACATAAAACTCAATGGTCTAACAATATTTACAGCCCAAGCTAATACTTTAAAAATTTTTGGGTTTGGCAAAACAAAAGACAATAAACTTCTAAACAATCTTTGAAATATTGGCCTTTTGTAAGTTTTTTCTATGTGGCTTCTTCCATGATCTATCATATGCATATAATTCACGCCTGATGGACATGTGGTCATGCAAGAATAACAGGATAAACATCGATCTAAATGTTTTACAATTTTTTCATTAGCGGGCTTGTTGTTTTCTAGCATATCTTTGATCAAATAAATTCTTCCTCTAGGGCCGTCTAATTCATCGCCTAATAATTGATAAGTTGGACACGTCGCATTACACATGCCGCAGTGAACGCACTTTCTAACAATTTGTTCTACAGACTTATTTGTTTTGTCTTTGAGCTGATCTGGTGAAAAAACAGTTTGCATTATATTCCTGAGTACATTTTCCCTGGGTTTAAAATTCTTTTTGGATCAAAACTTTCTTTAATTTTCTCTGAAATTTTATATCTAATTTCATCAATTGAAAATATATCAACTGATGATTTCAAACTTTCTTCAATTTTGACAACGGTTAAATAACCAGAGAAACTTAAGATGAGTTCTTTAATCCTTTTTAAATCATTAGCCGTTAACTTGTCTAACTGTAACCAAATCAAACTTCCACCCCAATCAATGAAATATTTAACATTAAATGGCTTAAGTTTAGTAATTACGTCAAATGTTTCACTTGGTGGAACAACTACTCGTAATAAATTACCTTTTAGGTTGGAAAAAACTTTTAAAGAAGTCGTATTTTCCCAAAAAATATGAGATTGCTCAGGATCAAGAATAGATACATCTTTTTTATCTACTTTTAATTCCTGAATAAGTCTTTTAATCCTCTCATCAATTGAAAGTTTGGAGCCCTCAATTCTAATTGCTGAAAAAGGTCCTTCGTTTGTTAAATCATTAAAAGTAAATTCTTTTGAAAAAAATTCTGGATAAAATACTGCTCCTGATGGGTCACTTGATGAAGCAAGTGCTAAGCTTAAATACTCTAGACCTTTTTTTAAATGAGGATTAGCTATGACTAAAGTTTTGACAGAGTCTGGCTTTGGTAAAACTTTTATAGCCACTTCAGTAAAAACTGTTAGCGTACCGTAAGATCCAGTTAATATTTTACTTAAATCGTAACCAGTTACATTTTTAACCACTGTACCACCTGATTTAATTATCTCACCTTTTCCATTGACACCTTTAAAACCTAATAAATGATCTCTAGCGCTTCCATATTTAAATCTCCTTGGGCCTGCAAAATTACACGCTAAAACTCCTCCAATTGTTCCTTCATTTGATTTTCCAGAAAACAACGGCCCAAAATCAATTGGCTCAAAAGCAAGTTGTTGGTTTTTTTTATCTATCGCTTCTTTAATTTCTTTAAGGGGCGTTCCAGACTTTACTTTAATATAAAGTTCTTCTGGCTCATATTTAATAATTCCTGAATAATTTGATAAATCAAGTATTTTTTGAGTTTGAAAGTTTCGACCAATATTTTTTTTTGAATTTCTTCCTTGGATTTCTAAAGGAATGTTTTTTCTATAGCATCGCTTAATGATGTCAGCAATCTGTTCCTCTGTTTCTGGTTTTAGTAATGAAGATTTAAAATCTAGGGATGTCTGGGAATTTAGTTTTTCCTCCATGGACATGAACTCTCCCTTCTTCTGCACATTTTCTTAAAATTGGATAAACTTTACCAGGATTTAATAATGAATTTGGATCAAGAGCTTTTTTAATATCAAGTTGTTGTTGAATGTCTGTGTCATTAAAGGCTTCACACATTAATTCTCTTTTTTCAATTCCAACTCCATGCTCACCAGTTAATGCTCCACCAACTTTGACACAATACTTTAAAATTTCTGAGCCAAATTCCTCGGTTTTTCTCATTTGCTCTGGATCATTTGCGTTAAACATAATTAAAGGGTGCAAATTGCCATCTCCTGCATGAAAAGCATTTGCCACAGGTAATTGATATTTTTCTGACATTTTTTGAATTGCTTTTAATACCTCGGCAAGCTTACCTTTGGGGATAGAGCCATCCATACACATATAATCTGGCGCTAAATCTCCGCATGCTGGAAAAGCAGCTTTTCTACCAGCCCAAAATTTTAATCTCTCTTCATTTGATTTACTTATTTTTACACTCGAACATTTGTTTTTTTTTGCTATTTCTTCTACTCTGTTAATTAATTCATTAACTTCTGACTCAGTACCGTCTAGTTCAACGATCATCATAGCCTCTGCATCCACTGGGTAACCAGCTTTACAATAATCGTTCGTTGCTTTTGTTAAAGCTTTATCCATAATTTCCATACCGGCAGGAATAATTCCTTTTGCAATTATTTCGGAAACACATCTTCCTGCATCTTCAATATTTGAAAAACCAATTAAAGCCGCTTTAGCAACTTCAGGACTTTTTAAAATTTTTACGGTTACTTCAGTTATAACACCCAGCAAACCTTCAGAGCCTGTCATCAAACCTAACAGATCATATCCTTCTGCATCTAAAGTTTTGCCTCCAAATCTTGTTATTGTTCCGTCCATTAAGACAACTTGGATACCTAAAAGATTATTTGTTGTGGCACCATATTTTAAAGAATGCACTCCACCAGAATTCTCAGCAACATTACCGCCAATTGAACAAGCTAATTGACTTGATGGATCTGGCGCATAGTAGAATTTATTATCTTGCACAGCATGCGTAATCGCTAGATTAGTAACACAAGGTTGAGCAACTACACATTTATTTTTGTAATCAATTTCTAAAATTTTATTAAATTTTCCCATACCTAATAAAACGCAGTCTGCTAAAGGCAATGATCCTCCGGACAAACCTGTACCAGCACCTCGTGGCACGACTTTTATTTTATTTTCATTACAATATTTTAAAATTTTACTAACCTGTTCCACTGTCTCAGGTAAAACTACAATTAAAGGTTTTTGTTTATAGGCTGCTAGAGCATCTGTTTCATATGGTCTTATTTCATCGTCATCAAATAAAATATTTTTAGAGTCTAAAATATTTTCAAAGTCAGAAACAATTTTATCTTTCATTGATAAAATTGACTGTTCAACTTTTGGCATTTGAAGATTTGTCATATAATTATTCTATAATTATTATATTAATAGGTCAAAAAACAATGCAAGTTATCCAAGCATTTTTTTAATTTTTTCTAGAGCTTTGCTAATATTGTCTTGAGAAGCGGCAAAACTAATTCTTATATAATCCGTAGCTGTTGAGCCAAATGCAGTTCCAGGAACAATGGCTACTCCTGCTTCATACATACATTTTTTTGTAAACTCAGACCCATTCATACCAGTGCCTATAACTTTAGGAAAAACATAAAAAGCTCCTCCTGGCATAGGACACTCGATACCTGGAATATTATTCAAACCATCTGTTACAAGTTTTCTTCTAACATTAAACTCTTTCATCATATTATGAATAAAATCATCTGGACCATCTAATGCTGCGATACCTGCATACTGTGCTGCTGCATTTACACAAGAAAAACTGTTAACTGCTAATCTATTTACATGTGGAATTAAATTTTCAGGCCACACACTCCAACCTAATCTCCATCCTGTCATCGAATAAGCTTTACTCCATCCATCGAGAACAATTAATCTATCTTGTAAATCTGGGTAATTAAAAAATGTAGGCATTTCTTTGTTGTCATAAATTTGTCTGCTGTATATTTCATCGCTTAAAATTGTAACATGAGGATGTTTTTTTAATCCTTCAGCTAAAAAATCAATTGCTGGTTTTTCAACAAAACTTCCAGTTGGATTATTAGGATTTATTATAATCAATAATCTTGTTTTATCTGTAATTAGGGAAAGAATTTTTTCAGGATCAAATTTTAAATCCTTTTCTTTTAAAATATCATAAGGAACAGCTTTTGCGCCTGAGTAATTAATCATCGACTCGTAAATAGGAAATCCAGGAGTTGGAAATATTATTTCTGAACCGGGCTCACCAAACATAGAAATGGCAAAAAACATTGTTGGTTTACCTCCAGGCATAATCATAACTCTGTCTGGATCAACATCCTTATTATAAAGTTTTTTTATTTTTCTAGTAACGGCCTGCCTACACTCTAAAATTCCATTGGATAAAACATAACCATGATGACCATCATCTAAAGCTTTTTTTGCTGCATCGACAACATGCTTTGGAGATTTAAAATCTGGTTGACCAAGGCCAAGGTAAATCATTTCTTTTCCTTGGGCTTCTACTTTTTTTGCTTCAGCCAAAATACTAAAGGCTGACTCTGTGCCTAATCTATCTAAATTTTTTGCTAGTTTCATAAAGTTTATCGGTAAGCAATTTTACTTGGATTTAATTCCTTAATTGATTTACAGCCCATTAATATCATATCTCTTCTAATTTCTTCTCTTAGTCTGTGTAAAAACATTTCTACACCCGGTTGACCTCCTGCGCCTAGTGCAAATAAAAAACCTTTTCCAAAGCTGCAAGCTGTAGCACCTAAGGCAAGGGCTTTAAGAACGTGAGTTCCTCTTCTTATGCCACCATCAACAATGATTTCTATTTTTCCTCCAACAGCATCTACAATTGCAGGAAGCTGATCAAATGGTGACCTTGAACCATCTAGTTGTCTACCTCCGTGATTGGATAACATAATTGCAGAAGCTCCAATATCAACTGCTTTTTTAGCGTCTTCCACTGACATTAAACCTTTAAGCGCAAAGGGTCCTTGCCAACGTTTAATACAATATTCTGCATCCTTCCAACTCATTGCGGGATCATATTGTTCGTTGATGTATTCCATCACACCTTTAGCGATACTTGAACCTTTATTTGTAAAATGTGCAACGTTAGCTAATTTAAATTTTTCATGTAATAAATAATTTAATGTCCACTTTGGATGAGCTGCAAAACTCATTAAACTTTTTAATGTCAGTTTAGGAGGTGTTGTAAATCCTGTTCTATGATCTCTTTCTCTGTTGCCCGCAACAACAGTGTCAACAGTTAGACAAAGACCTTTAAAGCCAGCACTCTTACATCTATCAATTAAATTATCAGTAAGAGCTTGGTCTTTGTGAATGTATAATTGAAATAATTTTGGTCCACTTGAAATATTGGCAATCTCTTCAATAGAAGAAGTTGCCATTGTTGACATACTATAAAAAGTGCCAAACTTTTCAGCAGCCCTTGCTGAAGCTTTATCTCCATCATGATGATAAAGTCTTTGCATAGCCGTTGGAGATAAAAATAAAGGCATTTTAATTTTTTGACCAAATACCTCTACGGAAAGATCTGGTTCGCCCACACTAGCTAAAATATTTGGTATTAAGTCACACTTTGAAAAAGACTCTGTGTTTCTTTTTAAAGTAGATTCATCGTCTGCGCCTCCATCAATATAATGAAAAATTGGTGAGGGTAGATTTTTTTTTGCAAGTTTTCTAAAATCCTCAAAATTGTAACAATCTTTTAATGACATTTCTTTTAAAACTTTTTAGAAAAAGTTATTGATTGGTTGTCAGTTCCTGGATTTATATCTCCCCAATCATTATTTGAAATGTGACTGTAGCTATATCCTAGATTTGCGTTTTTAAATAAATCAATACCGATTTTTATTTCTGATTTGAATTCTAATGCTGAACCTAAATTTTTTCCATCACCAGCTTCGTAATATCCTGGCGCAAAACTTGGAGAAATATTTATTGGACCTAAATTATAATCTGCTTCTATGCCTGTATAAATATAAACAGAACTTTTTCCAGTTACGAAAGCGCCTGTTGTTGGTGAAAATCTTCCTATCCACGTATCTCGAAATAGATCTTTATTCTTATGTTCTATTCCAATTAATGTAGTTTGATCATCGCCCTCTTTATCAATCACATCAAAAGTGCCGGTGTAGACAGAAATATTATGGCTATCTTCAGCAGCAGACAAATGCTGACTAACAAATAAAACTGGGATAAGCGCAAGAAGAAATTTAAATTTCATATTCGAAAAATACAACCTAAGTTATAAAAAGTACACATTCAATTAGCCTTATTATGCCTATTTTTTCTAATCAAAACATAAATAAAAAGGCCGCCTAAAATTAAAAATAAGTAAGGTAAAACCCATAAGAAGAAGTTTTTTTTATTAAAAGGGGGATTGTAAACAATCCATTCCCCATATTTACTAATTAAAAACTCGTAAATTTCATCAGCTGACTTTCCTTCTTTAACTTGATCTTGCACAACCAATTTTAAGGTTGAAGCAAAATCAGAATTTGAATCAGCAACTGATTGTCCTTGGCAAACCAAGCATCTTAAATTTTTATAAATTTCAGTTAAATTATTATTGTTTTCGTTTGCCTCTACTGAAACAAAAAATAAAAAAAAAATTGTTATAAGTCTTTTTAAATTCATTTAAGATTTTCTAAAATTTCTTCATAAATTTGCTGGTTAATCGGGCCAATGACTTTTTTAATAACAATTAATTTATCATTCACTATAATAGATTCTGGAATACCATAAATACCAAAAGAAATAGAAGCTTTGCCATCTAAGTCTTGAGCAACAAATTCATAGGGGTTTCCAAGCTCATTTAAAAACTGAAGAGCGTTTTCTTTTTTATCTTTAAAATTTACACCAACAATTTTAATTCCATTATTAGAAAGATTTAATAAATATTTATGTTCTATCCGACATGGCGCGCACCAAGAAGCAAAAAAATTAATTATGGTAAATTTATTATTTTTTAAATAATTTTCTGTAATAGTATCTTCGTTGTTAATTGAAGGTAAATTAAAACTGCTTAAATTAGTGCCAACCAAACTCTTAGTGTTATAACTATTATCTTTTTGCAAACCTAACCAAAAAACAATTAAGAGAAAAAAAACAATTACAAATGTAATAATTTTATAAAAACTAATTTTCATTTCTTCTATTTAACAATTGTAAAAACCCACCAAGAACGATTGTGAGTGCTGAAATCCAAATCCAAATCATAAAGGGTTTGTTTTGAAATTTAATATTGTAAAAATCTGATCGAGATATATTGCTCATCGTCAAATATAAATCAGATGATATCCTTGTTTTAATGGCCGCCTCATAAGTCAAGGTTTCTGGATTTGCATAAATTCTAATCTCGGGGTTTAACGATTGGGTGGTATCATTTTTTATATTTTTTACTCTAAAATTACCTATAACTGCTTTATAGTTCTTTTCTTCCTTGAGTTTAATATCATCAAAAAAAATTTCGTAATGAGAAAATTTTTTTTCTTCACCCACCTTTAAATTAAAATCATCTTCTAAAGAGTATTGATGATTAATACCTATAAATAAAACCATCATGCCAAAACCTAGATGTGAAATAATTCTGGGTAAATTAAATTTAATTTTTTTTTGTAATACTTTTTTCAATTCTATTAGTGAATAAAAGATTAAAAATATAGAAGAAATAAATATTAAGTTAGTTAAAAAGCTGTAGCTACCAAATATAAAAAATATAAATAAATTTACACCTACAGCTCCTAAAATTAAAATTATTAACTTAGTGGAAAAAAATTTATTTGAATTAATCCAATTAAACTGAGGTCCAAAAACCATCAATAAAAGCAAAGGAATAACAAGAGGAATAATAACTATATTATAAAATGGTGGCCCAACAGATATCTTTACATCTGTTAAAACATCTAAAAAAATTGGATAGAGCGTACCAATAAAAACGGTAACTAAAAAAAATGTCATAAACCAATTATTAATTAAAATAAAAGTTTCTTTGCTCT
>OAPS01000009.1_pt1 | contig 14688 bp, 18 predicted proteins | sample 1516251 | NCBI WGS metagenome assembly OAPS01 (sample SAMEA3275578, study PRJEB22092) | marine metagenome | biome: Marine; feature: Surface water; material: sea water | collected 2014-06-21T11:30:00+00 | depth 1 m
AAACTGAAAAATCCGCTTGATGTCTCGGCAGGATGTGGAAGGATGGGGTCGCAACGAACAACACGACACACCATGAAACCCGCAGAAAAAGCCGCATCCATGAAAAACATCGCCGACAAATACATTGCAATTTGGACGGCTCATTATTCCAAGACTCAGTTCGGCGGGACTTCCTTGGAAGCCGCTGCCGTTTACGCTGCGATGGATTGCATGAACGTTGGCAAGCGGAACAGTTGGTCAGAGGCCGAATATATCGACGACATCGAATACTGGACTGGCAAGCTGGCAAAATAATCCCTTGCAATCCGCCGCAAGTAGCTAAAATAGCCGCCGACTCGAAAGGGTCCGCTTCGGGTGCAACTGGAGCAATCCGGCCATCACGAAGCAAAAAAGCCCGATTCCGACTGCACCCCGGAGCCGGGCTTTTTCATGTTCTGATTTTTAGCCTACTCAGGAAAAGAGGCTAGCGAAGCGGAAACGCTAGCGAGGCAATAATGCAGGGCAGGGATGCTCAGTGCTAAACGGTGCCGCTAATCCGTTTGAACTCGCTGGGGGCTTATATTTTAGCGCGAGGATAAACAAGGCTAAAAGGCTCCCTCCCGACTCTCATTCTTATGGGGGGAGGGGGGGGCTTTGACCGGATGGATCGTTTCCTTGTTTGACACCCGACCTACAGCGTGGCCGACATCCGCGCACTTCAGGACGATTATCTTTTCCACGCCGAACTTCAATTCGGCGCGTCTGACTATGCCGCACAGTTGGCATGGCTAAAAGACCGTTACAACGAAGCCGCCGAAAACCGAGAAAGCGCCGAAGTCACATCGCAGTCGTTTGAAGGCACAACGCATTCGATGCAGTTTCGCGGCTCTACTCCGGAAGAACGTCGGCAGGCTCTAAAGCTCGCCATCCGCCAGCTGAATATCATCAGCGGCAACACGCGCACGGCACCTGCGTCGGGCCTGAAACTGGACTTTAGCACCCGCATTACCTCGACATGAGTTCGCACCGATCAAGGCACCGCGCCAAGATGCGGGCACTCCAGGAATCAATCGTCAAATCCGCGCCTCGACCTTCTCAAGCCGTCAGCGGACTCGGCAAAGTTACCGACATCCTCAATCATTACAGCGGCACAGCTGGCGTCGAAGCTGCAAAATGGACTCCTAACCGGGGAACGATGGACTATGCGCCGCTTGATACGTCTCGCGTGCTCACCGGAGGCGCTCGGAAGACAGTCCTTCGCAAATGCCGCTGGCTTGCCATCAATGATGGGTACGCGAGGTTTTTGGTGAACGGCTTGGCAAACCTCATCGGGTTTTACCAACTCCAGCCAGCGACGAAAGACAAAGCCTGGAATGCCATCGCTGAACGGCACTGGAAAAACAGAATCAAGACGCCGAGCGTTTTCGACCGCCTCGGCAAGTTCAATCACGCTCGCTGGCAGCTTGCTTTGTCTCGAGGCTCAATTCGAGACGGCGACATCCTGACTTTGAAGACGTATGCTGAAAGCGGAGCGGGCCAGATCCTCATTTACGGCGGGCATCAAATCGACAGCGGCAATCGGCAGGACATTAGCAACCTCCGCGACGGCATTTACCATGATAACCTCATGGCGCACACGGGTTATAACCTTGTTGACCCGTCTGACTTGTCGAAAAGCACCGTCGTTAGGGCGAGCGATGCGATGTATTACGGCGACTTTTCCGATGCTGCGGAGCTTCGCCCTATGCCTCGTTTCACTCACGCGGTAAACGACCTGCATGACATCGCAGAGATTGACCTGGACAGCAAGCTAGGCATCAAGCGCCGCCAGTTTATCGGGCTTTACAAGAAACGCGCCCATCAGAACGTCTCCGGCAATCTCGGCCTTGGCGTTTATCAATCACCGCACACTGAAACTGGCGTCAATGTCACGAATACAAGCGCGGCAGGCGTAGAAACGACACAAACAACGCTTGTGAACGTCGAAGGAGTCACCGACCGCACCGGCATTGCTACGCTAGAAGCTGGCGAGGATTACGGCGTTGTATCTGCGGACAATCCCGGCCCGAATGAGCGCGAGTTTAACAAGGCCTTGCTGACAAAGATCAGCCTCGGCCTCGGATTGCCGCCTTCGACCGTGTTTGCGATGCTAGGCGCAGGCGGTCCCGAAGTCCGCTTTCACATGGCGCTCCTTCAAAGGTGGATTCAGATCGAACTGCTGAACCTCCTTACCGTCGTTCAGCAGCATTACTTCTGGATCATGGGAACGGACATCGCCAGGGGCGCGATTCCAGAGCCGGACGACGAGCAATGGTGGAACAACATCGCCATTCCCTGCGCGGATTTGACCATCGACCGAGGCCGCGAACTAAACGGCAAGATTGCGGCCCTAAAAGTCGGCGCCTTGACTCATGCGGACATTTTCGCGGAGGCGGGCAAAGATTGGGAAGATCAGCTCGAGATCCAAGCTGAAATTATCGCGCACGCATCCGGCCTCGCTGCTGAAAAGGGACTAGCTGGCGGCTTGTCTGACTTGATGCCCGACTGGAACCCTCGGCAGCCTGCTATCACGCCTCTAACCCGCCCTTAATTGACAACCTATCAACATTATGACCTCGCAGACATGGTTCTCTTTCCGCGCATCGGCTGATTCACTGACAATCGACATTACCGACGAAATCGGTTATTTCGGAGTCAGTGCCCGCGACTTCGCCAATCAACTCAAGGCGCTACCGAACGCCAAGACGATCACGCTGAATCTCGATTGCCCTGGAGGCGACTGTAACGACGGATTCACGATCTACGATGCGCTGACAAGCTCCGGCGCAGAGATCACGGTCAATATCACCGGCCTCGCCGCTTCGATGGCGAGCGTCATCATGCTCGCCGGTAAGACGATCAACATTGCCGAGAATGGCCGCGTAATGATTCACCGCGTCACCGGAGGCGCGATGGGTAATGCTGATGAAATGGACGCGGCAACGAAGCTCATGCGGCAGTTTGAAGACCGCATCGTTGGGCTTTACGTTAAGCGCACCGGCAAGGACGAAGACGAGATCCGCGACTTGATGAAAGCCCAGATGGGAACGTGGTTTTTTGGACAAGAGGCAGTCGATGCCGGTTTTGCAGACGCCGTCGTGAGCACCAAAGCACGCAATTTCAAAGCGTCGTGGGCACCTTTGTTTACGATGCTGCCTGCCGCGCTATTTGACAGCACAAACAATGATATGGCTACCAACATCACTCCCGCCGAAGAAATCGAGCCGATTCCTACCGCTGAACCTGAAGCCGAAACCCAGGTCATCGAAACACCCATTTCCCCGACGCCAGAAGCCGAGGTTGAGCCTGAAACGGCTCCCGAAGCCGAAGCCAAAGGAATCCTTGAGCGAATCACCGCAGCCTTTACCGGCTCGGAAAAGTTCAAGGCTGAACTCGCCAAAGCAAGCGCCGCCATCGTTGATCGCGAGGCCGAGATCGCTGCATTGAAAGCTGAAGTTCAGACGCTGAAGCCGCAAGCCGCACAGCTTACCGAGATCACGGCAAAGCTGGCTGAAGCTGAAGCAAAGGCAAAGTCAGTCGGCCTCGCTGCCGCTGAAATCGCCGCCGCGCATGGCCTGCGCTCCGAACAACTCGCGGACCTGCCTGCGCCATCACAAGAGATGGACAAGGCTAAAACGCTGACCCGTGAAGAGTTCATCGCTCTTTCTCCGGCTAAGCGTTCCGAGTTTTCAATCAATGGAGGCAAGATCACAAACTAATTCCGGCTATGGCGAAACACAAACCAGAACAACCGAAGCAAGCAGAGTCTAAGGCCGAAGTGCCTTTAGTTCTCACCCTTTCACAAATCGCAAAACTCACTGACGAAGAAAAGGCCAAGTTTCGCCATTCAGGCGGGACCGCCATCGAAGATCCAATCCCCTAATTCCGCACCAATATGGCTAACACTCTCTCTAATCTCATTCCAGACGTTTACACCGCTCTGGACATCGTGTCCCGCGAACTCGTCGGCGCTTTGCCCGGCGTTACCCGTGACGCCAACGCCGACCGCATCGCATCTAACCAGACGATTCGTGTCGCGCAGACTCCGACTAACACCACCTCGGCCTATACTCCGGCGATGGCGGTTCCGTCCGCAGTCGATCAGACCATCGCCAATGCTTCCCTTACTCTGTCGAAAAACAAGTATGCCGCGTTTAGCTGGACCGGCGAGGAAGTCTATGCGGTGGATCAAGGCCCAGGCTTTCTCACCATCCGCCAGAACCAAATCGCCCAGGCCTTCCGAGCACTGGTTAACGAAATGGAAAACGATGTGTGCGATGCACTGGCACAGGGCGCTTCCCGCGCTTACGGCACCGCAGGCACCACGCCCTTCGCTTCGACGCTTGCTGATCCTGCCCAGGTTCGCAAGATTCTGGACGACAACGGCGCTCCGCTCTCTAGCCGCTCGTTGGTCATCAACACCACCGCAGGCGCTGCGCTCCGCACGCTCGGGCAGTTGACCAAAGCAAACGAAGCTGGAACCGCCATGACGTTGCGCGACGGCGAACTGCTCAACCTTCACGGCTTCTCCGTCCGTGAGTCTGCGCAGATCAACAACGCAACGGCTGGCACTGGCTCCGGCTATCTCATCAATGAAGCCTCCGGTTATGCAATCGGCGCCACCTCGCTGACACTCGACACTGGCAGCGGCACCATCCTCGCCGGCGACGTCATCACCATCGGCTCACACAAGTATGTCGTGAAGACGGCGCTTGCTGCGAACGTCGTCGTGATTCAGGAGCCGGGCCTTGTGGCGGCAGTTGCCAACAATGCGGAAGTCACGGTCAACGCCACAAGCGCCCGCAACATCGCATTCAGCTCTGACGCCATCGTTCTCGCAACCCGCCTGCCGATCTTCCCGGCTGAAGGCGACATGGCAATCGACAACGAGATCGTGACTGATCCTCGCACCGGCATCAGCTTCGACCTTCGCGTCTATCCTGGTGACGGCATGGTGCTCTATCGCATCCACGCTCTCTGGGGCTGGCAGGTTCTGAAGTCCGCACACGCTGCCGTGCTGCTTGGCTAATTGCTGAGCAAGTAACACCGCCCGCCCTTGTGCAAACGAGGGCGGGCTTTTTCTTGCTCGTTTGACACCGCGCTTATGGTGTTGGCTCATGTGGCATTCCGCCGTCGCTCGCGTGTCGTGTCGCGGGCGGCGGCGATTCACTTTAAGCTATGAAAGACCTACTCACACAGTCGGCAAAACACGCCCTGGATGCGCTCATGCGAGCACACCCAGGCACCGTCACAATCGCAGGCACGCAATACAAATGCGCCGCCGTCGTTTCTCGCGGCTCTGTTGAGGATGCCAAGGGAGGCTTTAAGCAGGTCAAGACCGCGGCCTTCCACTTGCCATACGGCATGGTTGACGAGGCAACGCTGATCGCCCTCGGGAAAAACAAGCGGCTCACGATTACGCACGACGCTGACAGTTACCGGCTCGCTTCGGACGGCGTAAAATTCGACCCGCTCCAGACGCGATGGATTATCAGGGCCGAGCAAGCCGTAAATTGACAAACACTCTAAACATATGGCTACCGTTCGCTTTCCTGAAGACGTTTCAATCGCTGGCAATCTGCAAGTCGACGGCTTGCTATTGCCCGGCGTAACTCGCGGCACATTGATCCAAAACGACTTTCAGGAGTATGGAATCAATCCGGCCTTGCTGCGCATTCACGACGCTTTCGCCACTCCTATCTCTGCCGCTGCAAACGATGACCTTGGCATTTCAAGTGGCGGAACATACGGCACCGATGCGCCTTACATCACCGCCGATGACTTGAAAAACGCTGGCGCAACGACTCGTTACGCTCGTTTCCTCTTCACCTTGCCGCCCGAATACGTCGCCGGTCAATCCGTGCGAATCGTCGCAAATGCAGGCATGGTGACAACTGCCGCAAGCGCAAGCAGCACGATCGACTTTGAAGCCTATAAACTCGATCTGGACGCAACCGTGGGCGGCTCTGACCTTGTTAGCACTGCTGCGCAAAGCATCAACTCGACCAGTTTTGCAATCAAGAATTTCGAGGTGACATCCGCCGGACTTTCCGCTGGCGATGTGCTGGACATACGGGTTGCGCTTGCCTGCGATGACACAGCGACCGGCACCGCTGTTATTCCAGCGATTGCGCATCTTGCGATATCGCTCGACATCAAAGGATAAGCCTATGATTGCCACAAAGGTAAAAGTCGATGCCTCAAAGCTGACGGCTTTTATCCCGCAGTATCTCGCAGAGACAAAGCGAGGCATCAAAGCGGGCACGATAAGCATTGCACGAACCGTTGCACAGGAGCTTATCAAATACACGCCGCCGTTTGACCGTAATGATTTCACCTCATATCAGCAGGCTAAAAAAGCAGGCGAGGGCGCTTTAGAGCGAGATATTCGCAATGTCTATTGGCCTATCAACAAGCTGTTTGGCGCACTCAAAGACGAAGGCAAACTCAAAGAGGCGCGGATTATTCGGAGGCTTGTCACTAACGGAGAATACAGCAAGGCCGAAGAGTTGCTTAAAACAACCGGCATCAAGGAACGCAACGTGCAAATCGGCCTTTTTGATGGAGGCAAGGCGCACAAGCAAAGCCGCAATCGTCGCGGCAGAGTTTCGCGCCATGTTCCGGCGCTTATTGTCATCAACCGCAAGGGGCTGGACGAATACATTAAGGCAAAAAAGAAAATGGTCGGTTTCACTCGCGGCGGCTGGCTATCTGGCGCGGCTGGCGCACAAGCTATGCCGCGCAAAACGCCCGTGTGGATTAAACGCTGGCAAGGCAAGTCGCCCGGCGATGGAGCGCAAACGCCATCAAAGCGAGGCTTTGCAGTCCGCATCACAAATGGAGTCAGCTTCATGTCATCTTCAATCAGCCCGTCGCGCATCAATTCTGCACTGAAAGACGCTGAGGCTAAGCTGAGAAAACAAATGGAAATCATCGTCGCACATCGAAACCGGAAAGTCTAACCATGCCCGATTACACACCACTCAACCACAAGCTGGAAAATGCCTTCGCCGCTTACATCACAAGCATCCTGACCGATCTTGTCATGGAAGGGCTGCAAGTCGTCTCTGCGCATCAAAGCGCGGAGGAACTCGAAACGCCGCGCATCGTTTGCGAATGCGTAAGCATGTCCGCCCGCGACATCATCCTTCCTGGCTGGATGGATTGTGAGGTTGCTATCCATTACATCACCCAGGACGGCAACTTGACCGCAGAGGAGCACAAGACAAAGGCTGGAACGATCCTGTCATGGTTGCTGGACATTGTGACGGTAAAAGCCGCGATTGATGCCCGCGATGATCTTTCGACGCTGTTTTACCAATTCGGCTCCGTTTCGATGGAAACCAACGCAGACGAGGGCACGCGCACAAGCATGATGTCCTTCACGCTCATCGCGGCAGGCGCTTAATTTGACACCCTCGCCAGAGTATTATGGCAGCAACAATCCTCGGCACTTCCAAGCCTGTTTTCGGCGTCACTGCACAATCAGGCATGATCCTACGCACTCAGACTGACGCATTCACGACTGAGAAAAAGATCATCGTGAATGAAGCAGGTGAAAAGGGCGGCATCGTCCTTTATGGCGACCAGCGGCAGATTACACTGGAAGCTCTTGTTCCTGCGACATCGGCATTTTCGACCCGCATGGCTGCAAGTGTGACGTTGGCAAACTCTACAACCGACTTTTATCGCAGCGCGGCAGATGCCGGGTTTGGCGACGTGATCCTCACTGACGCAAGCCAGACCGGCAGCAACGAGAATGAGCACACTTTTAGCCTCACGCTATGGTCGACTCCGTTCTTTGACTTCGCCGCTTAACGGTTAGCGCAACCCTCCGAAGATATGCCCAAAGCTGAGTATTTGACGCAAGCAACGCGTCCGCATTCAATCAACGACACGCGGCTTTTTGCTGCGCTTGTGACTTTGGGCATTCAACCGGCAGAGGGGCCGCAAATCTACATCGGAGAGACGCTGGACGGCACGCCGAAGCAGACATGGTATCTTGAGCGTCAAAGCATCTGCGGACGATACAAGACCGCCGAAATGATTGCAGCTTGGAACGATGCAAGGTGGCATGAGGCAAATCCAGAGCACCCGCTCGCCTACATCCGCTGTGCGTTTCAGAACATGGTCTCGTGCATCGACCATATCAAGCAATCAATGCCGATGCAGGTCATTCGCGGTCGCGGCGGTAAACTCGGCCTTATTGGTCCGCACGACACAAAAAAGGCGACCGAGCACATTCTAAAGACTCTCAAACGATAAAACCCAAACTCCGAAGATATGCGCCAACTCTCCATCAATTCCTACGCGCTGCTAATGCGCCATCAATGCCCTGGCATCGGGGCGGACATAGTAACAGCCTCAGACCGCATCAAGGCGGCTGCAATGTGGCATTTCGTGCATACGGCTGGAATTGAACAGCTTGAGCGCATGAACGACGAGCAATTCCGCGAAGCCGTCACAGCGCACGGCTACTCGTTACCTCCGCAGGAATTGCCCGCCATATTTGCAGCCATGACCGCCGAACTTCGTGCCGTCAACGACGCCTTTGTCGAAACCGAAAGCGAGGGCCTCCCTTTGGCACAGACGACAGCGACGAGCCAGATTTCCAATCCATCCTCGTCTGGCTCGGAGTAAAGCACGGGCACGCTCCGCACGTTGTAGGATGGGAATGGCCAATGGTTATGCTTCTCAAATTTCTTCACGTTGATCTTCGCCAGCAAGGCATCAAGACCTACAAAGCATCCATGCGCAAGCCGATCACAGAAGCCGAAATGCAACGCAATCTTGACGCCTTCCGTGCCGAGCTAGACGAGTGGGAGCTTTGACAATTACCTATCTATATGTCCGCAGTCTCAGTCACAATCGGAGCCGATACATCGCAGTTTGACGCGGCAGTCAAGGGCTTGCCTGAAAAGGTCAATAGGGCGAGCGCTGGAATGGCAAGGGCTGGCGGCGGCGGAGGGTTTCGAGGAATAGGCATGGCATCCATGCAGTTTCAAGACATCGCGGTTCAAGCGCAGATGGGCGCGAAATGGTCCGTGATTATCGCGCAACAGGTTCCGCAGTTGCTTTCGGCGTTTGGTCCGTCTGGCATGATTATCGGCGGCATTGTTGCTATTGGCGGCGCGTTCTGGACTATGGGCGAAAACGCAGAAAAGGCATTCCGAGACGCACAGAACGCCGCTGCCGATTTTGATGCCGAGTTAGAAAAAACACTGGCAACAGGCAACTTTGACCAAGTTGGCGCATCAATTGAAAACATCGAAAAGCAAATAAGATCCGCAAAAGATAAGTTGCAGGACATGCTAGTTCCAAGCGGCGGCATGGGATTCCTGGACTTCTACAAAGACGGCTGGGCGGGAATTAAAGAGTCTCTAGGTTTAGCCGTGCCTCTGGAAGAACAAATCAACGCTCTAAACGAACGCCGCGCGGCATTGATTGAAAAGGAAGCCGAAGCAGCACAACGCATGTTAAACCTGTCGCGCAATCAAACGGAGATTGCCGAAATGAAAGCACGCGGCGACACAAAGGCAGCCGAACAAATGGAGAGGCAGCTAAAGCTGGGACAGGAGCTTGTAAAGATTGAAGGGCTGCATATAAGCCGCTCGCAAAAGCAGCAACTAATTAGCGATGCCAACCGTCGCTTTCTAGCCGAGTCGCCGCAAGGATCAGGAGGTAGTATTTTCAGCCGAACAATGGATTTGTTTTCGAGCAAATTCCAAATGGCCGCAGGGCCGGTTATGCAAGCAATTAAGCAACAGCTAACCGAACAAGCTGGGCAACTCACAAAGAATGCAGGCGACTTGAGCCGCGCTGCATTTAGCCCGCTTCGTGGTGACATGGATGTGAGCTTCGGGCGCGGATCGGCTATCAATCCATTAACATCCGGCGCAGGCGCACAGATCCAACAAATGATGAAACAAAGCGCACTGCTAAAACAGCAAGCCGACAAGATCGACACAAGCAACAAGCTACTTGGTGACATTGCAGGTGCCGTAAAGGCATTTAACCCTAAACTGTCTTACAACTAATGACCTCAACTCAGCTTGGCGTCATCAAGACGCAAACACCCGAAGGCACGACCTCGATTACGCAGGATGGATTGCGGCATACGGTGACACGCACGATGCCGTTAGCAGATGCCTATGACGTAAACACGCACACCGAAGCAAGCCGTCCGATCAACGTAATGGACGCGTTTGTGTTTCTGCAATCCATCAATATCACGCGTCAGCCTGGCGAGTTGGCAACTGTCACCTATGAGTATTTCGCGCCCCGTGTTTATCCCGTCGGCGGCATCACAGGGCCAAACTCAATCGTCGGCCCGAGTGGCGGGCAACAAGAGCAACTAAACAGGATTTCTTATTCGTGCGTTCTTGAGCCTGTCAGCATCTTGCGCCACAGCCGTTACAAGAACTTGGCGCTGGACGATCTGCGAGTGCTTGCGGCGATGATTCAAAACGGCCCTATTGACAGTGACGGCGACCAGATCAGGCGCTTTCTTTCGGGCGACCCTGTTGCCAAAGAATGCGCGAACAAAATAGAGCAAGGAGTGACATCATATCTCGCGCCTTCGATTGTTGCACGCGCAACATATTTTGGTGGACGGTGGAATGACAGAAGGGGCGTGAGCCACCTTGGCAAAATAGATGGGCCACCGACCGAGCTACCTGGCAGTTCAAGCTTTGACTTTGTCCTCGCCAGTGTTGACGCTGACGGCACAAACGAAGGTGTTGATAGTTATACGACCGTATGGCAAAGCGCGCCCAATGGTGAAGAGTGGGACCGCGACCTTTATTTCTGATCATGCTGCCTGAATTTCTCAACAATGTAAAACCGGGCGATGTGGTCAAGGCAGACCATCACAACTCGCTCATTAAGGCAATTCAACGCCGAACGCCAATATCATCGCCATCGGTCAAAATTGTCGAAACGGCGACGGGCTTTTATTGTGAAGCCGCTCGTGGTGGTGGCAGTGCGTCTAGCTTTCGCGGGTTATGGTATCCAAGCAAGGTTAACAACGAGTCTGTCAAGATCGGTGCAGGGTCGCTGTTTGACGGCACGACTTTTCACTCTGTGCCGGAAACTACAGTTGCCGTTTCGCCGACTGCGCTGAATTACATTTACCTTGTTTGCAATCTGTCGGCTACTCTGGTTGATGGCTACGTTGCAGGCGGGACTGTAAGCAGCACGCCGACAATCGCTCGATACTCGTCGGTTCAGCCCAATAATAACTCAACCGGATACATCCTGCTATGCACCTGGCAGGCGGGAGCGGTTGTTGACCGCTATGCGTATTTCGCACTTGCCAGCGAACTGCTAAACAAACGAAGCGGCAGCATTGGCGATGTTACTTTTAACTGGTGGAGCATTTAATCTATGTATGTTCCTTCGCCGGGATTGCACTACGCCAACCTGAGTCCTGATCGCCCTAGCGGAAGAGCAGTCGGGCAAGAGACGCATTTGACCATCGACATCGGCGGCGGCGGTGCGAACACGCTGGCCGAGCGCATCTACGAAAAGCCGGAGCTCAACAATTCAGGCAGGCAAGGAGGCAGCGGCGGCGCATTGGATGTCGCTGGAACATATCTACCAGTGAGCGGCGGTGGATCAGGTGCCACGGTTACCATCGCCTATCTAGGTCCGCCCATTCCCTTCACGCTTAGGGCCACCATTGACGGATCAGATGGCGACTACGAGATGGGGCCGAGCAACACCAGCCAAGCGATCAATGTCCCCGCCGGTGAAACTCTGACAAACCTCTATGCCATCCGCAGCTTTTGACACGCGCCCCAAAATGTGACGCACACCGTATTCATTGACCTCGATAACCACGTTGCAACGGCAAGCGCAACCGGCACCGCAGCGCCAGACGTGCCTTTGAAGCACCTGACAAAGCAAACGCTCGCTTTCGCGTTTCACAGCGGCGGGACGGTCTCGGAAGTCACAGGATGGAGCACCGGGCGAGTCGTTATCAAAGCAGCGCCGACGAGTGACGTGCTGTTGCTCGACACTACGCTTGCCGCTACAGGCTCGACAACTTCCACGCGATACAGCGCAGAATGGGCGGCAGTCGATTGCGACAGCGCCGCTCTAAGGACGCTCATCGGCGCGAGCGTTGAACCGCTGGACGTATTCGCAGAGATCCAATGGACGGCAGGCAGCGGCACTCATGCTGTCTCATTTCCTATTGAGCTTGTCCCGACGTTCAACCTGCCGGAAGACGACCCGCCTGACCCGACGGCAACGGCGTCATGGACGTGGCTTAAAGCGCGACTTGCTGCCGGAGCTAACGTGACGTTTAGCGATAACGAGACGACCCAGGTTCGGACTATCGCATCATCTGGCGGCGGAGGTGGAGGCGGCGGAGGATCAACAGACTGGGGAGAAATCGGCGGCACGTTGTCAGATCAAACGGACCTGCAAACGGCGCTGAATAACAAGCAGCCGCTCGCCTCCGCGCTGACGACTCTCAGCAGCGCAACATCGGCAGGCCTTGCATTGATGGACGATGCGGACAATGCTGCGCAACGAACGACGCTGGGCCTCGGCAACGCATCAACGCTCAACGTGGGCGCAACCGTAGGCACCGTTGCCGCTGGCGATGATTCGCGGCTTAGCGATGCACGCACTCCGACAGCACATGCCGCCTCGCACATCACGGGCGGCAGCGATGCGATTCAGTCGGCCACCGCCGCTCAGAATGGACTGGCGACGGCTGCGCAGATCACGAAGCTCGACGGCATCGAGGCAAGCGCCGATGTCACCGATGCAGGCAATGTCGGCTCATCCATCGACGGCGCTGCGGCAGTGACCACGCTCGGAGATACGGACAAGATTCCGGTCACTCAGAGCGGTGTGTTGAAAAGCATCGCCTACTCGGCGCTTAAGACGCTGTTCAATGCGATCTATCAGGCCGTTGACTCCACACTCACAACGCTATCAGGTAAGTCCACGACAGGCTCTGGAAACATCGTTCTGTCTGCGGCCCCAACATTAACCGGCAGCGTGACTTTTGAAAGCATGGCAAGCAATGCCTCTGAGGGGACTGTTGCAGCGGACTACATTCTAGGGTCACTAGCTGTGAGCATTGGGGACAATTTTGGTGCAGGGAACGGTTTTGCGTTAGCTTTGATTTCTGGGGAAGCTCTAACTGCCGACCGCGCCCTTTCTTTCAGCACTAATGACGAAGCTCGAAATGTCGTGTTGGAGGGTGATCTCACGAAATCTGGAAGTCATGCGCTGTCTTTGGTGACGACAGGAGCGACCACGGCTACGCTACCCAGCGGAACAAATACGCTGCTCGCCAGCGGCGGAGCACTCGGCACGCCATCCGCTGCGGTTTTAACCAACGCCACCGGATTGCCGCTGACTACTGGAGTCACTGGCACATTGCCGGTTGCAAATGGCGGCACAGGAGAAGCAACGGCGCAGGCAGCGATTGACGCACTCCTAGCTGCCAGCGGCGCATTGGCACAGGGAGACATCTTTTATTACGATGGAGCCAACGTTGTTAGGTTAGCAGCAGGCACAAGCGGCGACGTGCTGCAAACGCAAGGAGTCGGGGCCAATCCCATTTGGGCGGCCCCTGTAGCTGCGAGCGGCGGCGATGCGCTTACAACCGACCCGCTTTCACAATTCGCTGCAACTACCTCCTCGCAACTGGCTGGAGTTATCAGCGACGAGACAGGAACCGGGGCGTTAGTTTTTGCTAATTCGCCGACGCTTGTCACTCCCGCCCTCGGCACGCCAGCCAGCGGCGTTCTCACGAATTGCACCGGCCTACCTGTCGCCGGACTTGCTTCGTTTGTTGGCTTTCCTGTTGAGCTTCAGCTTGCTTGCTCGGACGAAGGGACGTCGCTAACGACTGGCACGGCAAAGCTAACTTTCCGCATGCCGCACGCCATGACGCTCACATCCGTTCGCGCAAGCGTTGGCACTGCGCCAACCGGTAGCACGCTCGTCGTGGACATCAACGAAGGCGGCGTTTCAATCCTCGGCACAAAGCTAAGCATCGACGCGACAGAAAAGACAAGCACGACCGCCGCAACCGCCGCAACAATTACAGACTCCTCACTTGCAGATGATGCAGAAATCACAATCGACATCGACCAGGTTGGGGCCGATGACGCAGGCGCTGGTTTGAAAATAACTCTCATCGGAACACGCGCATGATTAACTCTTATTGGTATTCATCGCCGGGCGGCGACCCGTATTTCGCCAGCGTGAGCTTGCTGCTTCATTGCGACGGCACAAATGGCAGCACGACGTTCACCGATTCGTCTAGCTCTGCGCATACCGTTACAGCAGTTGGCAATGCTCAAATCACAACCACTGACCCTAAATTCGGCACAGGAGCGATGTTATTAGATGGGGCTTTTGATTATGCTACTATACCAACATCTTCGGATTTTGACTTTGGCACGGGAGATTTTACCATAGAATATTGGTTGAAATGGTCGTCATTAGTTGGATACCAAACGGTCATTGAAAGAAATTATATCAGCACTGGAGGCTTTATTATTCAATCGGGGAATGGAAATGGCAGACTAATTTTATACCTCAATGGATCAATTGTGGCACAGGAATCATCGGCTGCGTCTACAGGGACTTGGTATCATTACGCTGTAACCAGAAGCGGAACGTCCATAAAAATGTTCAGAG
>OAPS01000010.1_pt1 | contig 13792 bp, 14 predicted proteins | sample 1516251 | NCBI WGS metagenome assembly OAPS01 (sample SAMEA3275578, study PRJEB22092) | marine metagenome | biome: Marine; feature: Surface water; material: sea water | collected 2014-06-21T11:30:00+00 | depth 1 m
AAAACTTAACAAATAAATTCGAAGAAATTTTTTCTTCTTTAAAAAAAGCACCTTCACTTGACGAAAAGCAAGTAGATGAAGGTTTAAGGGCTATTAGGCAGGCCCTCCTAGAAGCTGATGTCTCTTTAGATGTAGCTAAAGATTTTATAACAAAAGTTAAACCTAAAGTATTAGGTCAAGAGATAATCAGATCAACTTCACCAGGAGATATGGTTGTTAAAATTGTTTATGATGAACTAGTAAGCCTTTTAGGCGAAAGCAATACAGATATTAATTTAAATGCAGTTCCGCCAGTTCCAATGATGCTAGTTGGTCTTCAAGGTTCTGGTAAAACTACAACAACAGCAAAATTAGCCAAATACTTAGAAAAAAATAAAAAGAAAAAGATAATGATGGTTAGCCTTGATGTTTACAGGCCTGCTGCCCAAGAACAATTAAGGTCTTTAGGAGAACAAAATAATATTTTAACACTCCCTATAATTGAAGGACAATTACCAGCAGACATTTGTAGAAGAGCAGTTAGTGCTGCAAGCTTAAATGGAGCAGAAATTATATTGTTTGATACAGCTGGTAGAACTCAAATTGACCTTCAGATGATGAGCGAAATTAAACAAATAGAGAATATAATCAATCCAACTGAAACATTTTTAGTTGCAGATTCTTTAACAGGGCAAGTTGCTGCAGAAGTTGCAAAAGAATTTAAAAATACGGTAAACTTAACAGGTATTGTTTTAACTAGAGCCGATGGTGATGCAAGAGGTGGTGCAGCTCTTAGTATGAAATATGTTTCTCAAGTGCCAATTAAGTTTTTAGGGGTAGGAGAAAAAATAGAAAACTTAGAAGTTTTTCATCCAGATAGAATAGCAAATAGAATACTAGGAATGGGAGATATTGTTTCCCTTGTAGAAAAAGCAGCAGAAGATCTTGGTGAAGAAAATTTAAAAAAAGCTGAAGAAAATTTGAAAAAAGGACAATTTTCTATGGAGGACTATCTATCCCAACTAAGACAAATGAAAAAAATGGGTGGTATAGAAGGAATAATGTCGTTTATGCCAGGTGTTTCAAAGATGAAGTCACAGATGGATGCTGCGGGAATTGATGAAAGTATTATTACTCAAAACGAAGCAATAATTTTGTCTATGACCAAAAAAGAAAGAGGGAATCCTAAAATCATAGATGGTTCTAGGAAAAAAAGAATTGCTAATGGCTCTGGAACAGATGCGGCCACTATCAATAAATTGCTTAAGCAATTTAAAATGATGTCTGAAATGATGAAAAAGATGTCAAAAGGAAACCTGAAGGGTATGTCTGATAAAGGAATACCTCCAGAGCTACTAAATCAACTTAAATAAAAAAAGGAAAAAAAATGATAAAAATAAGACTATCAAGAGGTGGAACAAAGAAAAGACCAGTATATAAAGTAGTTATAGCTGACAGTCGTCGTGCAAGAGATGGAAGATTTATTGAGAAGGTAGGATTCTTTAATCCACTTTTACCAAAAGATAAAAAAGAAAGAGTAGGACTAGAAGCAGAAAGAATTAAATATTGGTTAGGTCAAGGTGCTCAACCAACTACTAGAGTTGCAAGAATTTTAGGTGAAAATGGTATTATAGCAATGCCTGCAAACGGTAGTAATCCAAGTAAAGCTATTCCTAAAAAAGAAAGAAAAAAAGAAGGAGACGAAGCAGCACCAGCAGCAGCTCCTAAAGTAGAAGCAGCACCAGCAGCAGAAGCTCCAAAGGAAGAAGCTCCTAAAGCAGAGGCAGCACCAGCAGCAGAAGCTCCACAGGAAGAAGCTACTAAAGCAGAAGCAGCACCAGCAGCAGAAGCTCCAAAGGAAGAAGCTAAATAGTTGGATTCATGTGGCAAGCTCAGATATTCACACTCTATCCTGATTTTTTTCCTGGCCCTTTAAATAAAGGGCTATATGGAAAAGCTTTAACAAATAAAATTTGGGATTTAAAAGTTGTAAATTTTAGAGAGGCTGCTGAGGACAAACATAAAACAGTAGACGACACCCCTTTTGGAGGTGGATCTGGAATGTTGTTGAAAGCTGACATTTTAGCAAAATCTCTTGATGAAAATAAAAAGGAAGGAGAAAGAATTTTTTATTTATCACCAAAAGGAAAAAAGCTTGATCAGAAATTAGCACTAGAACTGTCTAAAGAAAAATCTATTAGTTTAATTTGTGGTCATTTTGAAGGTGTTGATGAAAGGTTGTTATCTACAAGGAATATAGAAGAACTTAGCATAGGAGATTTTATTTTATCTGGAGGTGAAACAGCAGCATTTGTTGTACTAGATAGTGTTCTAAGATTGCTTCCAGGTGTCTTAGGAAATGAACAATCAAAGAATGATGAGAGTTTTGAGAACGGACTTTTGGAGTATCCTCAATACACAAAACCTCAAATTTGGGAGGAAAAAAGCGTTCCAGAAGTGCTATTATCAGGAGATCACAACAAAATTAAAGACTGGCGTTTATCACAATCAGAGGCTATAACACGCGTCCGAAGACCAGATTTATGGGAAAAATATAAGAAAAATTAATTTGATAAATACTAATATGAAAACAATTGAAGAAATAAATCAACTAAACGTTAAAAAAATACTATCTGAGAAGAAAATCCCAGATTTTTTTCCAGGAGATGTAATAAAAGTTGGTGTTAGAATTACAGAGGGTAAAAAAGATAGAATTCAATATTTTGAAGGCGTGTGTATAGCTAGAAAAAACAGAGATATAAATTCTTCATTCACAGTTAGAAAAATTTCATTTGGTGAAGGTGTTGAAAGAACATTTCCACTATATGGTACTGTTATAGATACAATTACAGTTATCCGTCATGGTAAAGTTAGAAGAGCAAAATTATATTACCTAAGAGACAGAACAGGTAAATCAGCTAGAATTGCAGAAAAAATTAGAAAAAAAATTGGTATAGAAGTTGATGTTAAACCAGAAATGGTAACAGAAGAAACTTTAGCACCAGTAGCTGCAGAAGCAGAAAAACAAACAGAAGTTCAAGCAGAACCTGTAAAACAAGCAGAAGTTCAAGCAGAACCACAAATAGAAAAATCAGAAGAAAAAAAATAAATTTTTTTTCAATGCCTTTAACTCTTTACGATAAAATTTGGAATGATCATTTAGTAGATCAACAAGATGATGGTACAGCACTATTATTTGTTGATCGACATTTAGTACATGAAGTGACAAGCCCACAAGCTTTTGAAGGATTAAGAAACTCTAATAGAAAAGTTAGACAACCTGGCTTAACACTAGCAGTTGCAGACCATAACGTTCCAACTACTGATAGATCTAAAGGAATAGCGGATGCAGAGTCTAAAATTCAAGTAGATACCTTAGAAAGCAATTGTAAGGAATTTGGAGTTCAATATTTAGGAATGAATGACAAGAGACAAGGAATTGTTCACATAATTGGTCCAGAACAAGGTTTTACACAACCTGGTACAGTAATTGTTTGTGGAGATAGCCACACAGCAACACATGGTGCATTTGGTGCTTTGGCATTTGGAATTGGGACCTCAGAAGTAGAGCATGTTCTAGCAACACAAACATTAGTTCAAAAAAAAGCAAAGAATTTTAGAATTAATGTTAATGGAAAACTTCCTATTGGTGTTACCTCTAAAGATGTAATCTTGCAAATTATAGGACAGATTGGAACTGCAGGAGGAACAGGATCAGTTATTGAGTATGCCGGCAGTCTAATTTCATCTTTAAGCGTAGAGCAACGAATGACTATTTGCAATATGACTATTGAAGGAGGAGCAAGAGCAGGGTTAATTGCTCCTGATGAAAAAATATTTGAATATTTAAAGGGTAAACCGATGTCTCCAAAAAATGAAAATTGGGATAAGGCTATGAAATATTGGGAAAGTTTAAAAACTGATGATGGAGCTAAATTTGATAAAGAAATCAACTTAGTTGCAGAAGATATTTTACCAATGATTACTTGGGGAACCTCTCCACAAGATGTAATCACTATAGATGGCAAAGTTCCAAATCCTAAAAATGAACAGGATGAAGATAAAAAGAACTCTTTAGAAAGATCATTAAATTATATGGGCTTAAAAGCTGATACACTAGCTACAGATATTAAGATTGATAAGGTTTTCATAGGAAGTTGCACAAATGGTAGAATTGAAGATTTAAGGGAAGCTGCCAAAATATTAAAAGATAAAAAGAAAGCGTCCCATGTTCAGGCAATGGTTGTTCCGGGCTCAGGTTTGGTTAAAGAACAAGCAGAGCAGGAAGGTTTAGATAAAATATTTATAGCTTCAGGTTTTGAATGGAGAGAGCCTGGCTGTTCTATGTGTCTTGCCATGAATGCTGATAAATTAAAACCAGGAGAAAGATGCGCCTCAACTTCAAACAGAAACTTTGAAGGAAGACAAGGTAGAGGTGGAAGAACACATTTAGTAAGTCCTGGAATGGCAGCTGCAGCTGCAATTTCTGGAAACTTAGATGATGTTAGAAAGTATCAAAACTAAAATGCAAAAATTTAATTCACTTACTAGTATCCCAGCATATTTACCAATAGTGAACATTGATACAGATATGATTATTCCAAAACAATTTCTTAAAACGATTAAAAGAACAGGGTTAGGAAAAAACTTATTTTTTGAAATGAGATACGATGATAATGGAAATGAAATTAAAGATTTTATTCTAAATCAAAAACCTCACAATCAATCAAAAATATTAATCGCAGGAAAAAATTTTGGCTGTGGCTCATCAAGAGAACATGCACCTTGGGCACTTCTAGATTTTGGAATAACATGTGTGATAAGCTCTAGTTATGCCGATATTTTTTACAGCAACTGTTTCAAAAATGGAATTTTACCAATTACTCTGCCAGAAGAAAAAATAAAAGAATTATCAGAGTATTCAAAAAGAAAAGAGGAAATTTCAATAGACTTAAATGAAGAAAAAATAATTTTTGGAAATAGTGAAATCAAATTTGATATTGATCCTTTTAAGAAAAAATGTTTGTTAGAAGGACTTGATGATATTGCACTATCGTTAGCCAAAAAAGAAAAAATTATAACTTTTGAAGAAAATCTAAAAAATAATAAACCATGGATATTTAATGATAAAAATTAAAAAAAGAAAAATTTTACTTCTTCCTGGGGATGGTATTGGACCCGAGGTTATTCAAGAAGTTAAAAAAGTTATTTTATGGTTGAATTCAAATAAATCTCTAGATTTTGAAATTGATGAAGATTTAGCTGGAGGTTGTTCTTATGACAAACATGGGACACCAATCACGGATGAAGTTTTTTATAAAGCTCTAGAAAGTGAATTTGTTATGTTAGGTGCAGTTGGTGGACCAAAATGGGATAACTTAGAGTTTTCAAAAAAGCCTGAAAGAGCCTTATTAAAATTAAGAAAAGAATTAAAACTATTTGCAAATTTAAGACCTGCAATTTGTTTTGAACAATTAGTTGATGCCTCAACCTTAAAACCAGAAATCGTGTCTGGATTAGATATTATGATAGTTAGAGAATTAACAGGTGGAATTTATTTTGGTGAACCAAGAGGAATTAAGCCAATAGAAAATGGTGAAAGAAAAGGGATTAATACCCATTCATACACAACTAGCGAAATAGTTAGAGTTGCAAAAGTAGCTTTTGATTTAGCAAGAAAGAGATCAAATAGAGTTACTTCATGTGAAAAGTCAAATGTAATGGAAGCAGGACAACTTTGGAAAGAAGAAGTTCAAGAACTACACGACAAAGAATATAAAGATGTAGAATTAAGTCATATGCTTGCTGATAATTGTGCAATGCAATTATTAAAAAACCCAAAGCAGTTTGATGTAATTGTTACGGACAATTTATTTGGAGACATGCTTTCCGATCAAGCCTCAATGTTAACGGGATCTCTAGGTTTATTACCATCTGCTTCTTTAGGTGCAAAAAATAAAGATGGAGAAATGAGAGCTATGTATGAGCCTATTCATGGTTCTGCACCGGATATTGCTGGAAAAGAAATTGCAAACCCAATAGCCTCAATTTTAAGTTTTGCAATGGCTTTAAGATATTCTTTAGATTTAGATAGCGAAGCTGATGCTTTAGAAAAAGCTGTGCAAGATGTCTTAAATGATGGTCTTAGAACAAAAGATATTCTTTCTCAGGGAAAAAAAGAAGTATCAACATCAGCTATGGGTGATGCAATCATTTCAAAATTGCAATAATTAAATAATTATTCTAGAGTTCTGGAATGCCAAATTATACTGCTCCAGTCGAAGACATGATGTTTCTTTTTGATAAATTAAGAAATAATAAAAATTATAATGATCTTGAAAAGTATAAAGAGGTTAATTCAGAATTAGTAAAAGATATTTTAGAAGAAGCAGCCAAGATTAATCAAAACTTAATATTACCATTAGCAAAATCAGGTGATGAAAATCCAACAGTTCTAGAGAATGGTGTGGTTAGAACACCGCCAGGCTACAAAGAAGCTTATTCTAAATATATAGAAGATGGTTGGACTTCACTTTCTTGTGATCCAAAATATGGAGGACAAGGAATGCCAAAAACAGTAAGTGCTTTTTTTGACGAAATGTTATCATCTGCAAGTTTATCATTTAAACTTTATAGTGAGTTAAGTATTGGTGCATATAATTGTATTTCTCATCACGCTACAGATGAAATAAAAGAAAAATACCTTCCAAAAATGGTTGAAGGAAAATGGAGTGGCACGATGTGCCTTACTGAACCAGTTTGTGGAACTGATTTAGGTCTTTTAAAAACTAAAGCTATTGAGCAATCTGATGGAACTTTTAAGTTAAGTGGACAGAAAATTTTTATCACATCAGGTGATCAAGATTTAACTGAAAATATTATCCACTTAGTTATTGCAAGAGCAGCTGACTCACCAGCAGGCACAAAAGGAATAAGTTTATTCTTAGTGCCTAAATTTTTAGTAAATGAAGATGGATCTATTGGAGCTAGAAATGGAGTTTCTACAGGATCTATAGAAAGTAAAATGGGAATTAAAGGTTCTGCTACATGTGTATTAAATTTTGATGATGCAACTGGTTATATGATCGGATTGAAGAATAAAGGCTTAAACGCAATGTTTACTATGATGAATTTAGAGAGAATTGTTGTAGGAATTCAAGGCTTGGGGATTTCTGAAATTGCCTATCAAAACTCTTTGAGTTACGCAAAAGAACGAAAACAAGGAAAAACAAATAATACAAAATCAACTAATGGAGCAGATTTTATAATTGAACATGCAGATATTAGAAAATCTTTGCTTAATATGAAATCTATTATTGAAGGCGAAAGAGCTTTATGTTTTTGGCTGTCTCAACAAACAGAAGTTAGCCTTTATCACCCAGATGAAAAAATTAAACAAGAAGCTTCAGATCTTGTGTCGTTAATGACACCTGTGGTTAAAACGATGTTTAGTGATATGGGAATGGAAATAACCAGTGAGGCTATGCAGGTTCATGGTGGTTATGGCTATACGAAAGATCAAGGTATAGAGCAATTATATAGAGATAATAGAATCACCCCAATTTATGAGGGAACAAATTCTATCCAAGCAGCTGATCTAGTTTTTAGAAAATTGGTAAATAAAAATGGTGATATAATCGATAAATATTTGGAACTGATCAAGAATGATTGCAGTACTGAAAATGAAAAATTAAAACCTTTTATAAAAGAATTAAAAACGCATCTAGAGATATTATCTACTTTTACTGATTGGATTAAAGAAAAAGTGCAAAACTCAAAAGACGATGCAAGCGCAGCATGCAATGACTATTTAAAAGCATTGGGGTTTGTGTCCATAGCACATGCGTGGATAAAAGTTTTAGAGGTAAGTTTTAAAGATTATGAACAAAACAAAGACTTTTATGAAGATAAAATACAGACTGCAAATTTTTATTTTAAAAGAGTTTTACCAAGAGCCGAAAGTCATTTTAAAACAGCCACATCAGGAAGTGACTATATAATGAATTTTAAATTTAGTTAATATGAGTCATTACGATACAAATTTAGATAAAAATGAGGCTAATTATGTTCCTCTTTCTCCTTTAACATTCTTAGAAAGAACTAAAGATATATATCCAAATTATGAAGCCTTAGTTTATGAAAGTAGGTCGTATACTTGGGAAGAAGTTTATAAAAGATGTGTTAAGTTTGCTAGCGCATTAGATAAATTGGGTGTGAAAACTGGAGATACAGTTTCTATAATGGCTTTCAATACACCAGAAATTTTTGAAGCACATTATTCAATACCTATGGTGGGGGCAGTAATTAATGCAATCAATACAAGACTAGACCCCAATACTATAAGTTATATTTTACAACATAGTGATGCAAAGGTTTTAATTGTAGATAGACAATTTCATGATGTAATTGAGAAGGCTTTAAAAAATGTTAAAAATAAAATTACAATTATTGATATTGACGACCAGGACATAGACACAAGTTCTTTTAAAAAAATAGGTGAACTTGAATATGAAAGTTTCTTAAACACAGGTAATGAAAATTATGAATGGAAAAAACCAAAAGATGAATGGGAAGCCATTTCATTAGGGTATACGTCAGGAACTACTGGAAACCCAAAAGGAGTAGTTTATCATCACAGAGGCTCATATTTGATGGCAACAGGTAGTGTTACAGCTTGGAATATGCCTAACAAATTAAATTTTTTATGTGTTGTCCCAATGTTTCATTGCAATGGTTGGTGTTATCCTTGGACATTAGCAATGCTGCACGCAAGAGTAATTTGTTTAAGAAATATTGATGTTAAAAAGATGTTTGAACTAATTGATAAATATGAAGTAACACATTTTGGTGGAGCTCCAATAGTTTTAAATATGATTGTTAATGCTCCTAAGGAAGATCAAAAAGCCCTAAAAAGAAAAGTCAACGTTTTAACTGCAGGTGCACCTCCACCAAGTATTATTTTTGAAAAAATGGAAAATCTTGGCTTTGAGGTTATGCATGTTTATGGATTAACAGAAACTTATGGTCATATGTTGCAGTGTGCGTGGAATGATGATTGGAATTCTTTAGAAAAAGATAAAAAGAATGAAATCAAAGCAAGGCAAGGTGTACGTTACCCAAACACAGAGGGTGCTATTGTAATGGATCCAGAAACAATGAAGCCAGTACCTAAAGATGGAAAGACTATGGGTGAAATTATGATTAGAGGGAATATTGTAATGAAGGGATATTACAAGGATAAAGAAGCAACAGATAAATCAATGGCAGGTGGATGGTTTCATTCAGGAGATTTAGCTGTGACCCATCCAGATGGATATATAAAAATTCAAGATAGATCTAAAGATATTATTATCTCTGGAGGAGAAAATATTTCTTCAATAGAAATTGAAAATGCAATTGCAAAACACCCTTCAGTATCTTTAGCAGCTGTAGTTGCTAAACCAGATGAAAAATGGGGAGAAACACCTTGTGCTTTTGTTGAATTAATTAAAGATAAGCCAGCAACAGAAAAAGAAATAATAGATTTTTGTAGAGAAACATTGGCAGGATTTAAACTTCCTAAGAGTGTTATTTTTTGTGATTTACCAAAAACTTCAACAGGAAAAATTCAAAAATTTGAACTTAGAAAGAAAGTTAAGGAATTAAGTTGATCTTTCAAGTAGACAACAAAAAAGTCTTTGCATCAGATTCAGGCCAAGGTATTGATAAAAAAAAACCCACAATAGTTTTGCTGCATGGAAGTGGTCTCTCACATATTGTTTGGTCCTTAACAGAACAGTATTTATCAAATCAAAATTATAATGTTTTAGCAATAGATTTACCTGGACATGGAAATTCTGAAGGTGATTGTTTAAAATCAATAGAAGAAATTTCAGATTGGTTAGAAAAAGTTTTTAAAAAACTTAATGTTTCTGAATTAACAATAATAGGTCATTCCCAAGGGTGTTTGGAAGCATTGGAATATTCATTAAGGTATTCTAAAAGAGTTAAAAATTTAATATTTATAGGTGGTTCTTACAGAATGCCTGTTAATCAAGATTTAATTGATCTTGCTGAAAATGGAGATGATAAAGCAGTTCAGTTAATGATGAAATGGAGCTATGAGAATTATAAAAAATTCATTGGAGGTAATCCTGTGGAAAAAATTATTAATTCTCCAAGAAATATTAGAGAAGTTTTAGCCATCGATCTTATAGCTTGTAATAATTATAAAAATGGATCTGAGGCTTTGAAGTCAATCAAGTGTCCCACATTATTTATTTTTGGTGAGCTAGATAAGATGGTTAATATTGAAAAAGGTAAGAAATTTGCAGATCTCGTTCTTAATTCAAAAACTCATATAATAAAAGATTGTGGACACATGATTATGTTTGAAAAAGCTTTTGAAATGAGAGAAAAGATCTCTGAATTTTTAAAAAAATGAAAAATTTTTCAATAGCAAAATCAAGAAGATTAAGAAGTACTCCTTATACCTCAAGAATAGAGAAGCAAGGAGTTACAGCATACACAATATATAATCATATGTTATTACCTGCTGCATTTGGATCAATAGAAGATAGCTACAAACATTTAAAAGAACATGTTCAGATATGGGATGTCGCTGCAGAAAGACAAGTAGAAATATCAGGAAAAGACTCGGCAGAGTTAGTACAATTAATGACATGCCGGGATCTATCAAAATCTAAAATAGGCAGATGTTATTATTGTCCAATAATAGATGAAAATGGAAATTTAGTTAATGACCCAGTTGTTTTAAAACTTGATGAAAATAAATGGTGGATATCAATAGCAGATTCAGATGTAATCTTTTTTGCCAAAGGCTTAGCATCAGGACACAAATTTGATGTTAAAATTGTAGAACCAGTAGTTGATATTATGGCAATACAAGGTCCAAAATCCTTTGCGTTAATGGAAAAAGTTTTTGGAAAAAAAATTACTGAGCTAAAATTCTTTGGGTTTGATTATTTTGATTTTGAAGGCACAAAGCACCTTATAGCTAGATCAGGATGGTCTAAACAAGGAGGATATGAAGTATACGTTGAAAACACACAGTCAGGACAAAAATTGTATGACCATCTTTTTGAAGTTGGAAAAGAATTTAATGTAGGGCCAGGATGTCCGAATTTAATAGAGAGAATTGAGAGTGCGCTGTTATCTTATGGTAATGACTTTGATAATAACGACAATCCATTTGAATGTGGTTTTGATCAATATGTTAGCTTAGATAGTGATATAAATTTTTTAGGAAAAGAAAAATTGAAAGAAATAAAATTAAAAGGACCCCAAAAAAAATTAAGGGGAGTTAAAATTGATATAAAAGAAATTAGTCTTACTGGATCAAAAAACATATATGATGAAAATAATAATGTGATTGGTGAATTAAGATCGGCTTGTTATTCACCTCATTTTCAAAAGGTTATAGGCATAGCAATGATCAAGAAATCCCACTGGGAAGCATCTCAAGGCTTTAAAATTCAAATAAACGATAATACCATTAATGGAAACGTTTGTGATTTACCCTTCATCTAGTATAAAAGTAAAATAATATCATGAATATAGCAATTGTAGGAGCCACAGGTAATGTTGGAAGAAAAATGCTCGAAGTATTAGAGCAGAAAAAAATTTCAATAGACCAATTATTTTTAGTTGCCTCTCCAAGGAGTGCTGGTCAAAAAGTAAATTTTAATGGTAAGGAGCATGAGATTTTTAACTTAGAGACTTATGATTTCTCAAAAGCTGAAATTACCTTTTTTGCAGCTGGTGGAAAAATATCAGAAAAATATGCAGAAAAAGCAGCAAAACATACTACAGTAATTGATAATTCTAGCTTTTTCAGAATGGATCAAGATGTACCTTTAATTGTTCCACAAGTGAATCCAGAAGCAATTAATGTTTTAAAAAAAAATATTATTGCTAATCCAAACTGTTCTACAGCACAATTAGTAATAGCTCTAAAACCCTTACATGATGAATTTAATATAAAAAGAGTAGTTATATCAACTTATCAATCTGTATCTGGTGGTGGTAAAGCATCAATGGATGAATTGATTGAACAAACTAAATTATCATTAGATAAAAAGAAAATAAATTCTAAAAATTTTACTAAACAAATTGCATTTAATGCAATTCCTCACATAGATGTTTTTGCAGATGATGGTTACACAAAAGAAGAATTAAAGATGGTTAACGAAACAAAAAAGATTTTAGATGACAAAATTGAGCTAACTGCAACATGCGTAAGAATTCCAGTGCTAGTTTCTCATGCTGAATCTGTAAATATTGAATTTGAAAAACCATTTAGCTTACAAACAATACACTCTTTATTAGATAGTGCAGAGGGATGTGAGGTGTATGATAAAAGAGAAGATGGAGGTTACATTACTCCTTTAGAGGCAGAAGGTAAAAATGAAACTTATATTTCTAGGATTAGAGAAGATAAAACAAAAAAAAATACACTCAATATGTGGATAGTATCAGATAATTTATTAAGAGGTGCTGCACTGAATGCAGTAGAAATAGCTGAGCTTTTAATTAGGAAGAATAATGGATAATAACAACCCTTTATCACCACACATTCAAATTTATAGATGGCACATATCTTCTTTGGTTTCTATTTCTCATAGGATTACAGGAATAGTTAATATATTTGCAATAACAGTAATTTGTTTGTGGATATTTTCTTTGTTGTTAGGAGAATCTAGCTACGATCTAACAAAATTATTTTTGCAATCTATTTTTGGAAAATTTATTATTATTTGTTTAACTTGGTCTTTTAGCTTTCAGGTATTGAGTGAAATAAGACATTTAGTAATGGATCTTGGTTATGGTTTTGAACTAAAGACCACAAAGATTACAGGTTTATTGGTAATTTTTGGATCTATTTTTTTTACAATTCTATTTTATCTATTAGGAAGGAATTTTATTTAAAATGAACTCTACAACAAAAAAATGGCTGTTCATGAAAATTAGTTCAGCAATTCTAGTACCTTTAATGATTTGGTTTATCTTAAATCTAGTTTCAATTTTTGATAAAGATTATATTGAGGTTGTTAATTTCTTTACTACTCAACCATCTAAAATTTTAGTTTCTTTAACACTAGTATTCTATATGAACAACGGCTCGAAAGAGTCATGGCGGGCCCAGCGATAATTCCAGTACTGAATGAACTCAGCCGTAAATACCTTGGCGGTGCTCCAGTCACCTCAGCGTCCCAAGTCACTAACGGCGATACGTGGATGTATGAAATAGTCGACAGATAGGACATAAACCTTTGAATAACAGAATCAAAATTTTCACGGTGGGTGGCACAATTGACAAGGTGTATTTCGATGCCAAAAGCAGTTATGAAGTTGGGCCTCCAAATATTGCAGCGGTGCTGGGCGAGTTGAGTCTCAATATCGACTTTGACGTTACCTCTCTAATGCAAAAAGACAGTTTGGAAATGACAGATGAAGACAGACAAACCATACACAGCGCTATAGTAAACTGCGCGGAAGAGAAAATTCTCATTACTCACGGCACTGACACTATGGTGTTGACCGCACAGGCTTTGAGCGATATTCCAGACAGAACAATTGTGCTAACCGGCGCGCTGGCTTAATATCCAAGGATTTACTTTCATTAATTTGTTCTAAAATCGCTGATGATGATGGCCCTTGTGAATCTACAAAGATCACCTCAAAATTAGAAAATACCTGATTTTCTAAAGCATCAATGAGTGGTTTTAATGTATCAATGGAATCTAGTGATGGGATTATTATGGATACTTTTTTCAAAATTAAACTCTTACAATATTAATTTAAGATATAAAAG
>OAPS01000011.1_pt1 | contig 13683 bp, 9 predicted proteins | sample 1516251 | NCBI WGS metagenome assembly OAPS01 (sample SAMEA3275578, study PRJEB22092) | marine metagenome | biome: Marine; feature: Surface water; material: sea water | collected 2014-06-21T11:30:00+00 | depth 1 m
TTTAACAGGTGGCTTAACAGTTTTTGCCCTTGCATCCATTGCGGCTTTGTTTTTTCTTCTTCTAGATCAAATCTTAAGGTTTTTATTAAATTTAATTTTAACTATTAGTTTTTAATTATGAATTGGTACATCGTTCAAGCTTACTCTGGATTTGAAAAAAAGGTAGTAGAGTCTATTAAAGACACTCTTTCTAAGAGCAAATTAGAAGCTCATTTAGGTGAAATCTTAGTACCTACTCATGAAGTTACAGAGGTAAAAAAGGGAAAAAGAACCAAGAAACAAAAAAAATATTTTCCTGGTTACGTCTTAGTTAAGCTTGATATGAATAAAGAAGTTTATCATTTAATTAAGAATATACAGAAAGTTAGCGGCTTTTTGGGCTCAGAAGACAAGCCAACGCCAATAACAGATAAAGAGATACAAAGAATATTAGGCACTGTATCAGAAAGTGCAAATAATCAAAAAAGTGGTATAAGTTTCGAAATTGGAGAAAAAGTAAAAGTCTGCGATGGTCCTTTTGCTTCTTTCAATGGTTTAGTTGAAGAAATAGATGAGGAGAAATCAAGACTAAAAGTTTCTGTTTCTATTTTTGGAAGAGCTACACCAGTAGATTTAGAATACCATCAAGTAGAGAAAAATTAATATGGCTAAAGAAATTACAGGATTTATAAAATTACAAATTAAAGGTGGTCAAGCTAATCCAGCTCCTCCTGTTGGTCCTGCCTTAGGTCAAAGAGGAATAAACATTATGGAATTTTGTAAAGCGTTTAATGAAAAAACAAAATCTATGATGGGGAAACCTGTACCAGTTGTCATTACAGTTTATAAAGATAAAAAATTTGATTTTATAGTTAAGACTCCACCTGCATCACATTACATAAGAGAAGCTGCTAAACTGCAAAGTGGATCTAAAGAACCTGGTAGAGTAATAGCTGGTTCAATTACAATGAAACAAGCTGAAGAAATTGCAAAAGCTAAGATGCAAGACTTAAATGCATTTGACATTAAAGAGGCCACTAAAATCATTTGTGGTTCTGCAAGATCAATGGGAATTGAGGTAAAAGGTTAATGGCTAAGAATTCAAAAAGATATAACGAGCTTTTAAAAAATTCTAAAGATTTTAAATCAACTGATTTAAAAGAAATAATTGAAATGATTAAAAAGAATTCAACATCAAAATTTGATGAGTCGATTGATGTTTCATTAAGAATTGGACTTAAACAATCTAAAGGTGGAGATTTTAATTTAAGAACAGTAACTCAATTACCTGCGGGAACTGGAAAAAAAATCAGAGTAGCTGTTTTGTGTGAGCCAGATAAAGTTGATGAAGCTAAAAAAAGTGGAGCAGATGTTGCTGGAGCCGAGGATTTAATTGAAACAATTGCTGCAGGAAAATTTGATTTTGACAAATTAATTTGCACACCAGGCATGATGGGAAAAATTGGTAAACACGGAAAAGTTTTAGGGCCTAAAGGTTTAATGCCAAATCCAAAACTTGGAACTGTTTCAACAAACATTAAAAAATCTGTACAAGATATCAAGACAGGTTTAATTGAAATTAAACACGATAAAGATGGAAACATAGGAACATCAATTGGAAGAAAAAGTTTTTCTACAGATAATTTAGTAAATAATTTTAAACACTTAGTCGATTTCATTAAAAAAGAAAAACCTGATGCAATTAAAGGTGAGTTTATTAAAAACATTTTTGTAACTTCTACAATGGGAGTTTCATTTAAAGTAAGTAGTAAAAATATTTAAGTTATGATGAATAAAGAGACAAAGAAGAATTACATAGAAGACATGAAGAAAGTATTTTCTTCAAACGAAGCAGTAATGATCGCTCATTACCAGGGATTAAATGTAGTTGAATTAGACGAATTAAGAAAAGAACTTAGAGAAAACGGAATTTTATTCAAAATTACTAAAAACAGAATTACAAAATTAGCTGTAAAAGAAACTCAGTGTAAAGATTTAGAAAAATTCTTCACAGGTCCTACTGCCGCAGCTATTTCATCGGACCCTTTTTTATCTGCTAGAATTTTGCATAAATTCTCAAAAAAGAACGATAAGCTTAAAATCATAGCTGGTTTTATGGAAGGCAAGGTGATTGACCAAGCGGAGGTAGCCAAAATAGCTAGTTTACCTACGTTAAATGAAGCTAGAGCTAAAATCGTTGGAATTTTAACTGCACCAGCTCAAAAATTAATAAGTATTTTACTTGCACATAGCAAAAAAATGGCTAATTTAGCGCCCGCAGAAGAAAAAAAATAATTCACAGGAAAAACAATGTCAGATTTAAATAAAATAATTGAAGATTTATCAAAACTAACAGTCGTTGAAGCTGCAGAGCTTTCAAAACAGTTAGAAGAAAAATGGGGAGTGACAGCGGCAGCACCAGTTGCAGCAGCGGCACCCGGAGCAGCAGCAGGTGGAGAAGAAAAATCAGAATTTACAATTTTCTTAGCTGCAGCTGGAGATAAAAAAATTAACGTCATAAAAGAAGTTAGAGCAATAACTGGTTTAGGTTTAAAAGAAGCAAAAGATTTAGTTGAAGCTGCACCTAAAGAAGTTAAAGCTGGAGTTGCTAAAAAAGAAGCTGAAGAAATGAAAGCTAAACTTGAAGCAGCTGGCGCTAAAGTAGAATTAAAGTAAACAAAGAATTAGTTACGTTTAGCTAAAGTGTAAAAACTTTAGTTAAAATTTAAATTATTAATGGATTTATCTTTTACTCAAAAAAAAAGCATTCGAAAAAATTTTGGAAAATTAATCGAGGGCTTATCCATCCCTAATCTTATCGAAGTTCAAAAGAATTCTTACAATGAATTCTTAAGTTCGAAATCAATTCATGAACAATTAGAAGAACTTACAAAAGGAATTCATAAAACTTTTCAAAGTATTTTTCCAATTGAAGACGGTTCAGATAAATCAACTTTAGAATACATTTCTTATAAATTAGAAAAACCAAAGTTTGATGTTTTAGAATGCAAACAAAGAAGTTTAACGTACGCTGCTTCGCTAAAAGCAAATTTAAGATTAGTAGTTTACGATATTGATCAAGATACTAATACAAAACAAATTTTATCAGCAAAAGAACAAGAAGTTTTCATTGGTGAATTACCTTTAATGACAACAAGCGGAACATTTGTTGTTAACGGTGTTGAGAGAGTAGTGGTTAACCAAATGCACAGAAGTCCTGGTGTATTTTTTGATCATGATAAGGGAAAGACTCATAGCAGTGGTAAATTATTATTTAATTGCAGAATAATTCCTGGCAGAGGATCTTGGTTAGATTTTGAATTTGATCCAAAAGATATCTTATACTTTAGAATTGATAGAAAGAAAAAGCTTCCAATAACAACGTTATTATACGCACTTGGAATTTCAAGAGAAAGTGTAATTGAAACTTATTACACACAGGATCAATTTACTTATGACAAAGAAACTAAATTATGGAGTACGAAATTTGTTCCAGAAAATTATAAAAGACCAATTAAGTTATCTTTTGATTTAATTGACGCAAAAACAAATAAGAAATTTTTAGATAAAGGTGAGAAATTAAACCTAGTTATAGCTAATAAACTTAAGGAAAAAGGTTTAGGAAATATATTGGTATCTAATAACGAAATCATCGGCAAATACATTGCTCAAGATATCAAAGATAAAACAGGTGAATTTATAATTAAATCTGGTTTCGATATTACTGATGAATTATTAGAAAAAATAATTGAAAATGGAAGCCACACTCTAAAATTAGTTAATACTGATCCAATTAATAAAGGACCTTATTTATTAGAAACATTAAAAGTTGAGAAGAACATTAATAGAGAAGAAGCTTTAAATGATATTTATAAAATTCTAAGACCAGGCGAAGCCCCAACTATTGAAGTAGCCGAGCAAGTATTTACAAATTTATACTTTAATAAAGAAAGATATGATTTATCTGAAGTTGGTAGAGTTAAACTAAACGCAAAACTTAATTTAAAGACAGATCCTAAAGATACAATACTCCACAAGGACGACATTTTAGCAATCATTCAATTTATGTTGGACCTTAGAGATGGCAAAGGCGATGTTGATGACATAGATCATTTAGGAAATAGAAGAGTTAGATCTGTTGGTGAATTAGTAGAAAACCAATTTAGAATTGGATTATTAAGAATGGAAAGAACTGTTAAAGAAAAAATGTCAACTTTCCTTGAGATTGAGTCAGCTATGCCTCAAGATTTAATAAATGCTAAACCAATAACAACTTCTTTAAAAGATTTTTTTGCAACTTCTGCACTTTCGCAATTTATGGATCAAACTAATCCATTATCTGAGATTACACATAAACGAAGAGTATCAGCATTAGGACCAGGCGGATTAACACGAGAGAGAGCTGGATTTGAAGTTCGAGACGTACATCCAACTCATTACGGAAGAATTTGTCCAATTGAAACTCCAGAGGGACCAAATATTGGTCTTATCAATAGTTTGGCAACATACTGCAGAGTAAACAAATATGGTTATATCGAAAGTCCATACAAAAAAGTTGTTAATGGAAAAGTTACTAAAGAAATTCAATATTTATCAGCTATTGAAGAAGAAAAATTCACTATTGCTCAAGCTAACTCACCAATCAATAAAGATGGTTCTTTTGAGGAGGAATTAGTTTCTTGTAGAAAAAATTTGAACTTTTTGCTTTCACCAAAAGATAGCATTGACTACATTGACGTTTCTCCAAAACAATTAGTATCCGTTGCTGCTGCACTTATACCTTTTTTAGAAAACGATGATGCAAACAGAGCGTTGATGGGTTCTAACATGATGAGGCAAGCAGTACCTTTATTAAAACCAGAGTCTCCTTTGGTTGGTACAGGTATGGAGTCAGACGTAGCATTAGATTCAGGTGTAACCATTGTTGCAAGAAGAAATGGTGTTGTAGACAAAATTGATGGTAAAAGAATTGTAGTTAAAGCAACAGATGTGAAAGATTTATCTCAGTCTGGGGTAGATATTTATAACTTATCTAAATTTAAAAGATCAAATCAGAATACTTGTATCAATCAAAAACCACTTGTTAAAGTTGGTGATGCAATTAAAGCAGGGGATATAATTGCAGACGGTCCAGCTACTAAATTAGGTGAATTAGCACTGGGTAAAAATGTAACTGTAGCATTTATGCCTTGGCAAGGTTACAATTTTGAAGACTCAATTTTAATTTCTGAAAGATGTGTAACAGATGATGTTTTTACTTCTATCCATATCGAGGAATATGAATGTATGGCTCGAGATACAAAACTTGGTGCAGAGGAAGTAACAAGAGATATACCAAATGTTAGCGAAGAAAGTTTAAGAAATTTAGATGAGTCAGGAGTCGTTTACGTTGGAGCGGAAGTAAAACCAGGGGATATTTTAGTTGGAAAAGTAACTCCAAAAAGTGAAACTTCATCAAGCCCTGAAGAGAAATTATTAAGATCAATTTTTGGTGAAAAAGCCACTGATGTGAGAGACTCGTCTCTAAAATTAAAATCAGGTGGAGCAGGAGTAGTTGTAGACGTAAGAGTATTTAACAGACATGGAATTGAAAAAGACGAAAGATCAATAGCAATTGAAAGAGCCGAGATAGAACTTGTACAAGAAGATAAATTAGTTGAGGAAGAAATTTTAAATAGAAATATTAAATTAAGAGCTATTGATTTACTTAAAAACAAACAAACAAATAAAACTCATAAATCTATAAACGCAAATACACCTATAGAAGCTGAACAATTAGAAGCTTTGAATTTAAAAGATATTTGGAAATTAAGTTTTTCTGACGAACAATTAAATGACAATTTATTAAAACTTAAAAAACAATTTGATAATGCAAGTGAAGATATAAAAGAGAGATTTGAAGACAAAGTATTAAAAATTAAACAAGGTGATGATCTTTTACCAACAGTAATGAAAGTTGTTAAAGTATTTGTTGCGGTTAAACGAAGATTGATGCCAGGTGATAAAATGGCTGGACGTCACGGTAACAAAGGGGTTGTAAGCAGAATAGTTCCTGTAGAAGATATGCCTTATATGGCAAACGGTAAGCCAGTGGATATAGTATTGAACCCATTAGGTGTTCCAAGCCGTATGAACGTAGGTCAAATTCTTGAAACTCATTTGGGATGGGCTTGCTCAGAATTAGGTGATCAAATTAAATCATATTTAAAAAATTTCGAAAAAACATCAGACGATGTTAAGAAAAAATTAAAAGATATTTACGGAGTAGAATATTATGAAAATGTCATAAGCAAATTAAATAAAAAAGAATTATTTGAGCTTGTAGAAAATATTTCTAACGGCGTGCCAATAGCGACACCAGTATTTGATGGTGCATCAACAGATGATATTAAAGATATGTTAGACTTAGCAAAATTACCTAACTCAGGCCAAACAACATTGTGGGATGGATTGACAGGAGAAAAATTTGACAGACCCGTAACCGTTGGAATTATTTATATGCTTAAATTAAACCACTTGGTTGAAGATAAAATACACGCACGTTCAACTGGACCATACAGTTTAGTTACTCAACAACCTTTAGGGGGTAAAGCTCAATTAGGCGGCCAAAGATTTGGTGAGATGGAAGTCTGGGCACTCGAGGCATATGGTGCGTCTTATACATTACAAGAAATTCTTACTGTTAAATCAGACGATGTAGCTGGTAGAACAAAAGTTTATGAAACAATTGTCAAAGGTAACAATAATTTTGAGTCAGGTGTTCCTGAGTCATTTAACGTTTTAATTAAAGAAATTAGAGCTTTAGGATTAAACATAGAACTAAATTAATATGGAAAAGAATTTAACTAAACAAACTTATCACAATCACGGCGGCAATATTTCAGAAACTAATTTTGGAAGCATAAAGATAACTTTAGCAAGTCCTGAAAAAATTAAATCTTGGTCTTTTGGTGAAATAAAAAAACCAGAAACAATTAATTACAGAACATTTAGACCTGAAAAAGATGGATTATTCTGCGCAAGAATATTTGGACCTGTAAAAGATTACGAATGTTTGTGCGGTAAGTACAAGAGAATGAAATTTAGAGGAATTATATGTGAAAAATGCGGTGTAGAAATTACAAAGTCTAACGTAAGAAGAGAAAGAATGGGGCATATTGATTTAGCATGTCCTGTAGCTCATATATGGTTTTTAAAATCATTGCCTAGCAGAATTGCTCTTGCGGTTGATATGAAACTTAAAGAAGTAGAGAGAGTATTGTATTTTGAAAGTTTCATTGTTGTTGAACCAGGATTAACTACTCTTAAAAAAGGCCAATTAATTTCTGAGGAACAATTAATCAAAGCACAAGAAGAATTTGGAGAAGATGCTTTTCAAGCTGGTATAGGCGCAGAAGCAGTTAGAGAAATTTTAATTAATTTAGATTTAGCTAAAGAACAAAAAAAATTAAGAACAGCTTTAGAGACAATTAAATCAAAAGTTACGGAAGAAAGAACAATAAAAAGATTAAAACTAATTGAGTCTTTCATTGAGTCTGGAAACAAACCTGAGTGGATGATTTTAACGACAGTACCTGTTATTCCACCTGAATTAAGACCGTTAGTACCTCTTGATGGCGGAAGGTTTGCTACGTCAGATTTAAATGATTTATACCGAAGAGTTATTAATAGAAATAATCGATTAAAAAGACTTTTAGATCTTAAAGCTCCTGACATTATAGTTAGAAACGAAAAAAGAATGCTTCAAGAGTCCGTTGATGCTCTCTTTGATAATGGTAGAAGAGGAAGAGTTATAACTGGTACAGGCAAAAGACCTTTAAAATCTCTAGCAGAAATGTTGAAAGGTAAACAAGGAAGATTTAGACAAAACTTACTTGGTAAGCGTGTCGATTATTCAGGTAGATCAGTTATTGTTGTTGGTCCAGAATTAAAACTTCATCAATGCGGATTGCCAAAAAAAATGGCATTGGAATTATTCAAACCTTTTCTTTATGCAAGATTAGATAAATTAGGCTTAGCAACAACAATTAAGCAAGCAAAACGATTAGTTGAAAAAGAAGTTCCTGAAGTTTGGGACGCTTTAGAATTTATAACTAGAGAACATCCGATTTTATTAAACCGAGCCCCTACATTACACAGATTAGGAGTACAGGCTTTTGAGGTTAAATTAATTGAGGGTTATGCAATTGAATTACACCCACTTGTTTGCGCTGCGTTCAATGCAGACTTTGATGGTGACCAAATGGCTGTTCACATCCCATTAAGTTTAGAGGCTCAGTTAGAAGCAAGAGTTTTAATGATGTCGACAAATAATATTTTAAGTCCATCAAATGGAAAACCTATTATTGTACCGAGTCAGGACATTGTATTAGGTATTTACTATTTATCACAAGCAAATGATCAAGATGATAAACCAAAAGGAATTTTTTCAAACATAGAGGAGATTTCTCAAGCAATTGAAAATAAATCAATTTCTATCCATTCAAGAATAATATCTGTATTTGAAACAATTGATGAAAATGGAAAAAAAGTAAATCAAAAGTTTACAAGCACCGCTGGCAGATTTTTACTTGCAAGTGTTTTACCAAAACATCATAAGATAAAATTTACTTTAATAGATAGACTTTTAACAAAGAAAAATGTTTCTGAAGTAATAGACACTATTTTTAGATTTTGTGGTCAAAAAGAAACGGTAATTTTCTGTGATAGAATTAAATCGTTAGGATTTAAACACGCTTTCAAGGCTGGAATTTCTTTTGGTAAGGATGATTTAATAATACCTGAAACAAAAATAAATTTAATTAACCAGACTAAAAAGAAGATTGAAGAATATGAAAAACAATATTCTGATGGATTAATTACTAGAGGAGAAAAATATAACAAAGTTGTAGACGTATGGTCAAAATGTACTGATACAGTGGCAAACGAAATGATGAAAGAAATCTCATCAGCTCAAAAAATTTATCCAGATGGACGAATTGAAACAAATTCAGTTTATATGATGGCAGATTCTGGAGCAAGAGGATCATCGGCTCAAATGAAACAGCTTGCTGGAATGAGAGGCTTAATTGCAAAACCTTCTGGTGAAATCATTGAAACCCCAATTATTTCAAACTTTAAAGAAGGATTAACTGTATTAGAATATTTTAATTCAACGCACGGTGCTCGAAAAGGATTAGCGGACACAGCGCTTAAAACAGCTAACTCAGGATATTTAACAAGAAGATTGTGCGATGTTGCCCAAGATTTACAAGTCACTATGAAAGACTGTGGTGCAAAATCTTCGATAAATATTACAGAAATTATTGAAGGTGGAAATATTTTAGTAAGTTTATCTGAAAGAGTTTTGGGAAGAACAACAGCTCAGGATATTAAAAACCCAATAACAGGTGAAGTAATCATTAAGAAGAAAAGATTATTAGATGAAGCTGATTGTGAGTTAATAGACTCAGCTGGCGTTAAATCAATTCAAGTATATTCAGTAATAACATGTGCTGCACAAAGAGGTGTTTGTCAAACATGTTACGGCAGAGATTTAGCTAGAGGTAAGTTAGTTAGTATAGGTGAAGCAATAGGAATGATTGCTGCTCAGTCTATTGGTGAGCCTGGTACACAGTTAACAATGAGAACCTTCCACGTTGGTGGTACAGCTCAAATTAAAGAAGAGTCTCAAATCATATCGCAGACAAAAGGTAAGTTGAAAATTATAAATAAAAATTTAATTGAAGACTCTAAGAAAAATATTATCGTAATGGGAAGAAATACTGAATTATCTTTAGAAGATGATGCAGGTAGACAATTAGCTATTTACAAAGTTAATTATGGTTCAAAAATTTTCTTTAAAGATGGTGACACTGTTGAAAAAGGTAAAAAAATTGCAGAATGGGATCCTTATACTTTACCAGTAATTGCTGAGACAAGTGGAGTGGTTAATTACATGGATTTAGTTGAAGGTACTTCGTTAACTGAAACTATGGATGATGCTACTGGTATTTCATCAAAATCAGTTACAGATTGGAAATCATTATCAAAAAATACTGAATTAAAACCTAGAATAACTCTAAGAGATGAAAAGGGTGAAGTAATTAAAAAAGCCGATGGTAACGTTGCTAGATATTATTTAGTTCCTGACTCAATTTTATCAGTAAAAGATGGACAAAAAGTTTCTGCTGGTGATGTGCTTGCACGTTTACCTAAGGAAACTTCAAAAACAAAAGATATTACTGGAGGATTACCAAGAGTTGCTGAATTATTTGAAGCACGAAAACCAAAAGATAGCGCAATCATAGCTGAGAATGATGGTGTGATTGAATTTGGAAAAGAATTAAGAGGAAAACAAAAAATTTCAATTGTTTCATCTAAAGGAGAAACATCAAGTTATCTAATACCAAAAGGTAAGCATGTTAATTTTAACCAAGGTGAAAAAATTAAAAAAGGTGAATATTTATTAGATGGTAGTCCAGCGCCACATGATATTTTAAGAATTTTAGGCGTTGAAAGATTAACAGAGTATTTTGTAAGCGAAGTACAGGAAGTTTATAGACTGCAAGGTGTTGTAATTAACGATAAGCACATTGAAACAATCGTAAGGCAAATGCTTAAAAAAGTAGAAATTAAGGAACCAGGCGATACTGATTTCTTATTGAATGAAACTGTAGATTTAATTGACATTGTAAAAATAAACGAAGATTTAAAAAAACAAGGAAAAAAACCTGCTGTTTATGAAAGAATTCTTTTAGGTATTACAAAAGCTTCTCTACAAACTAAATCTTTCATTTCAGCTGCATCATTCCAAGAAACTACAAGAGTACTTACTGATGCTGCCATCAAAGGTAAAGTCGATTATCTAGAAGGTTTAAAAGAAAACGTTATTGTAGGTAGATTAGTTCCTGCTGGAACTGGGTTAACAAAAATGGGTTGGGATAAAGAAGCTCGAAAACAAGACGAGTTAAGACTTGAAGAATTAAAAAAACAACAATTAGAAAACCCAGCTCCTACAGAATAAGCATAAAATAAAGCTTTATTTTTCCTATTAAATATTGACTTTTAACTTTTCAATGCTAGTTTAGCGCAAATTTTGATAGTTAGAAGTAAGGTAGTATTTAACCTTAAACACTGACTGAAAAGCACCTTGATATCAAGGCACACCTTTCTTTTATCTTCAAAATATATTTATTATGCCGACGATAAGTCAATTAATTAGAAAACCTAGGGTAAAACCTATTGCAAGAAATAAAGTTCCTGCACTTGAAGGTCAACCACTTAAGCGTGGCGTATGTTTAAAAGTTTATACAACAACTCCAAAAAAACCTAACTCAGCATTAAGAAAAGTTGCACGTGTTAGATTATCTAATGGATTTGAAGTGACCGCATATATTCCAGGCGAAGGACACAATTTACAAGAACACTCCGTAGTTCTTCTTAGAGGTGGTCGAGTAAAAGATTTACCAGGAGTTCGATATCATATTTTAAGAGGAAATTTAGATACACAAGGTATCGCAGCTAGAAAAAAAAGAAGATCATTATACGGAACTAAGAAACCTAAATAAAATTTAATATGTCTAGAAAAAGAAAAGCACCAATAAGAAAAGTTTATCCAGATCCCAAGTTTAGATCTGAACTAATTTCTAAATTTATTAATTGTATTATGTATGACGGTAAAAGATCTACAGCGGAAAGAATTTTATATGATGCTTTAGAAAAAATTAAAGAAACAAATAAACAAGATCCAATCAAAACTTTTAATGAAGCGATTAGCAATGTTAAACCTAACGTAGAGTGTCGATCAAGAAGAGTTGGTGGAGCTACTTACCAAGTTCCAGTTGAAGTTAAAGCAAAAAGAGCTCAAGCTTTAGCGTTAAGATGGATCAAAGATGCCACAAGAAATAGAAAAAATAAAACAATGGCAGAAAAATTATATTACGAACTTTTAGATGCTTCACAAAACAAAGGTGCAGCAATTAAAAAAAGAGAGGATACGCATAAAATGGCAGAGTCTAATAAGGCTTTTGCTCATTTTAGATGGTAAAAATTTATGGCTGATAATACATACACTTTAGAAAAATATAGAAATATCGGTATTATGGCCCATATCGATGCTGGTAAGACAACTACCACAGAAAGAATTTTATATTACACAGGAAAAAGTCATAAAATTGGTGAGGTACATGATGGTGCCGCAACAATGGATTGGATGGAACAGGAACAAGAAAGAGGTATCACTATTACTTCTGCGGCAACTACTTGTTTTTGGAGAGAACATAGAATTAATATTATTGATACACCTGGACACGTAGATTTTACAATTGAAGTAGAAAGATCGTTAAAAGTTTTAGATGGCGCAGTTGCTGTTTTCGATGGTGTCGCTGGAGTAGAACCACAATCAGAAACAGTTTGGAGACAAGCAGATAAATATAAAGTTCCAAGAATTTGTTTTGTTAATAAATTAGACAGAACAGGAGCGGATTTCTTTAGATGCGTTAAAATGATTAAAGAAAGACTTGGTTGTGTTCCTTTAGTATTACAATTGCCAATTGGTATAGAGTCAGACCTTCAGGGTGTTGTAGATTTAGTTAAAATGAAAGGTATCACTTGGAGAAACGAAGATTTAGGTGCAAAATTTGACATTGGCGAAATACCTGCGGATTTAAAAGATCAAGCAGCAAAATATAGACAAGAATTAGTAGAGTTAGCAGTTGAGCAAGATGAAAAATTAATGGAAGCTTATCTTGAAGGAAAAGAACCATCAGAAGCTGATTTAATGAGATGTATAAGAAAAGGAACATTAAATTTTAGTTTCGTACCGATAATCACTGGTTCAGCTTTTAAAAATAAAGGTGTTCAACCATTATTAGATGCCGTTATCGATTATTTACCTAGTCCTAAAGACATTGGTAAAATTGAGGGTACTAAACTTGGTACAGAAGAAAAAATTGATATGAAATTTGGAAACGATGAGCCTTTTACCGCTCTTGCTTTCAAAGTTGCTAACGATCCTTTCGTAGGATCTTTAACTTTCATAAGAATTTATTCAGGCAAATTAACTGCCGGTAGCTCTATTTATAATTCATCTAAAGAAAAAGTGGAAAGAATTGGAAGAATGCTTTTAATGCACGCAAATAGTCGAGAAGATATTAAAGAAGCTTCAACGGGAGACATAGTTGCATTAGCTGGATTAAAATACACAATAACAGGCCACACATTGTGCGATGAAGCTAAACCTATCCTCTTAGAGCCAATGGAATTCCCTGACCCTGTAATTGAAATTGCAGTTGAACCAAAAACTAAAGCAGACCAAGAAAAAATGGGTGAAGCTTTAGGTAGATTAGCAAAAGAAGACCCTTCATTCAGAGTAACCTCAGATGAGGAGTCTGGTCAAACAATTATTAAAGGGATGGGTGAATTACATTTAGATATTATTGTAGACAGAATGAAACGAGAATTCAAAGTTGAAGCAAATATTGGAGCACCGCAAGTAGCTTATAGAGAAACAATTTTAAATACCTCAGAAGTTACTTACATTCATAAAAAACAAAGTGGTGGTGCAGGACAATTTGCAAAGGTAACTTTGAGTGTTGAACCACTTGAGCCAGGAAAAGGAAGGGAAGTTGAAAATAAAGTTAAAGGTGGAGCAATACCAAAAGAATTTATTCCAGGAGTAGAAAAAGGTGTCGAAGGAGTTGCAGATAGTGGAATTCTAGCTGG
>OAPS01000012.1_pt1 | contig 13112 bp, 13 predicted proteins | sample 1516251 | NCBI WGS metagenome assembly OAPS01 (sample SAMEA3275578, study PRJEB22092) | marine metagenome | biome: Marine; feature: Surface water; material: sea water | collected 2014-06-21T11:30:00+00 | depth 1 m
AAATTTATTTTAGTTTCAAAAAACCTGATTTGAACCTAATGATTGAACTATATCAGTTAAGGAAAAAATTAGTAGAAATTAATCTTGCAGTACAACCTCGGGTAAGGTTTAAAAGTATTATATGGTGGGGGAAAAAAAATTTTTGAATTTTTTTTTAAATTCCTTCTAATTTGGAGAAATCTATGAAGCTTTTGAAGACTTTACAGAACATTGCAAGTAACTCTAGTCTATTATTTTTAATATCTTGGTTTTCATCATTAACAACTACATTGTCAAAAAACTGATCAGTTAAGATTTTTACTTCGGCAAGCTGTGTTAACATTAACTCATAATCTTTTCTATCTTCCTTGACGGTAAAAGATTTTCTAATTTCATTTATTTTATCAAATAAAAATGTCTCTTGATCCTTTCTAAATAACACGGGATCAGGCCGGCCTAATAATTCCTTACTTAATTTTTTTCCCTCATGTTCTAAGATGCTTGAGGCTCTTTTAAATGAGTAAATTGCATCAACTCCAATAGGCTTAGTTAAATTTTTATTCATAACTAAACTTTTTTTATAAAGATCTAAATAATTATCACCTACATGCGAGCTAATTGCTGCTTCAATGATATCTGGTTTAATTTTTTTCTCTTTTAAGATGTTTCTCATTCTTTCCTTGAAGAAATCTAATAATTCTTTTTCTACATTTTGATTTTCAACTTTAACCCCTTGATCTTGGTAAAGACGAATAGCGTAAAGCATAAGGTCTTTAATTTTTAAAGCGAGATTGTTTTCTATAATTATTCTAAGCAAACCAATTGCTGCTCTTCTTAAGGCAAATGGATCCTTAGAGCTTGTTGGTTTTTCATTAATCAAAAAGAATCCAACTAAGCTATCTAACTTATCAATAATCGCTACGGCATAACTCAAAGGTTTTTTAGGAACTGGCGAAGACAAACCCGTTGGCAAATAATGATCGCTTATAACGTTTGCCACTTCTTCTTCAAATCCTTGAGCAAGTGCAAAATATTTTCCCATCACTCCTTGTAACTCTGGATACTCTCCTACTAAATTTGATTTCAAATCTGACTTTGTTACAGAGGCTGCAATTTCAATTTTTTCTTTGTTAATATTTAATTGATCAGAAATAAAAGCTGCTAATTTCCTTAGCCGCTGTGTTTTGTCATAAATGGTTCCAATTTTTTCAAAAAAAGTTATTTCTTTTAATTGGCTTATTTGTTTAATTAAGTTCTTTCCTCTATCAATGTCCCAAAAGAACTTTGCATCAGATAATCTCGCTAAAACAACTCTCTTGTTACCGTCTCTTATAATGTTTTGAGTATCTGGCTTATTGGCTACGATTAAAAAATTGTTTGTTAATCTATTTTTTGAGTCAAAGAGTGGAAAATATCTTTGATGCCTTTGTAGTGTAGAGATAATAATTTCTTCTGGAATTTTTAAATATTCTTTATCAAAATCAGCAATGATTACATTTGGATTTTCAGTAATATTGACAACTTCTTCTAGCAATTTTTCATTAAAATTTTCTAGATAGCTTTTACTTTTACAAATGGATTGAAATTTTTTTAGAATGATATTTTTTCTATCTTCTTGTTTTAAGAATATTTTATTAGTCTTTAGATGAGTTTCGTATTCTTTAAAATTTTTAACTTTTTTAAATTTATCTACAAAATTTTCTACAATGATTAAGGCGTCTATGCTTTCTATGTGGTGATATTTAAATTTTAAAAGTTTGTTATTAAATACAGCTAAAATAGACTGAAGAGGTCTACCCCAGTTAAGGTTATGATCAGACCAACGCATAGACTTTTTCCAATTAATTGAGGCAAGTATTTTTGGTAAAAGGTTTATTAAAATTTCCTCAGTTAATATTTTCTTTGCCTCTTTTTTGAAATAATAAAAACTTCCTTTCTCTTCTTGTTTTTCAAAAAGATCCTTTTTGCTAATTTGATGGGATCGCATAAAACCTTCGATAATATTGTCTGGTACTCCTACTTTGGGGCCCCTAATTTCCTTAGCTTCTATCTTGATGTCAGTCGGTAAATCTTTAATGATTAAAGCTATTCGTGTTGGTGTTGAATAAACTTCAGATGATTTAAATTTAATACCTTCGTCTTCTAGGGATTTTGTTAAATTTTTAAGTAATTCTTCTCTAGCGCTTATTTGCAGTCCATGAGGAATCTCTTCACTGTAAAGTTCTAATAATAGTTCGGCCATATTAAACTTGAGTATTTAACCAAGCTGTTCCCGAACCTTTAGCTAAATCTCTAATTCGATTTATGTAACCTGTCCGCTCAGCCACACCAATGACTCCTCTTGCATCTAAAAGATTGAAAATATGGCTTGCCTTCAAACATTGGTCATAAGCAGGTAAAGCTAATTTTTTTTCTAATAAAGATTTACATTCCGCTTCCGCGAATTCAAAGTTCTTAAGCAACGTTTCTGTATTAGCATGCTCAAAGTTATAAGCTGAGAATTCTTTTTCAGCTTGAAAGAATACTTCCTTATATTTAACGCCGTCATTATTCCAATCTAAATCAAATACATTGTTTTTTCCTTGCACGAACATACAAAGTCTCTCAAGACCATAAGTCAGTTCAACGGAAACTGGTTTACATTCAATTCCTGTCATTTGTTGAAAATAAGTAAACTGCGTTACTTCCATGCCATCGCACCAAACTTCCCAACCTAAACCTGCCGCTCCTAAGGTTGGACTCTCCCAATCATCTTCTACAAAACGAATGTCATGTTTTTTTGTATCAATGCCAATGGCGGCTAAACTCCTTAAATAAGTTTGCTTAATGTCTTTAGGTGAAGGTTTAATGATGACTTGAAATTGATAATAATGCTGTAATCGATTAGGATTTTCACCATATCTTCCATCTGTTGGTCTTCGTGATGGCTGAACATAAGCTGCCTTCCAAGGCTTTGGTCCTAATGATCTTAGTGTAGTTGCGGGATGAAAAGTTCCTGCACCAACTTCTATGTCGTAAGGTTGCAAAATAACACAACCATACTTACCCCAAAACTTTTGCAGGTTCATAATGATGTCTTGAAAAGATAAAACTTTTTCTTTTTTAGTTATTTTTTTCTTTGGCATTTATAAACCAAATTTTTGCCAAATAGATTTTTCTTCTATTGAATTGATGGTGTTACTTAATTGCCCTTCAATAGATGCTGAAAGTTTTCGACCAATCCAGCTTTTTGGCTTTTCAAATTTTTTAATAATGACGTCGTCACCAAATTTTTCTTTTAAGATTTGATCAGCATTACCTAAGCCATCAATTAATCCAAGCTTTAATGCTGCAGCACCTGTCCAAAATTCACCCGTGAAAATATTATTTTTTTCTGGATCTTGTAATTTTGAACCTCTGCTTGTCTCAACAACTTTAATGAAATCAGCATGTAACTCTAATTGAATTTTTTTAAGTCTTTGAACGTCTTCTTCTTTTTCATCAACGAATGGATCTAACGTACTTTTATTTTTTCCAGCCGTATAAACTCTTCGCTCAATACCCATTTTTTTAATTAATTCTTTAAATCCAAAAGAAGCTGAGATCACTCCTATGGAGCCTATGATTGAACTTGAATTGGCATATATTTCATCACCTGCACAAGAAATTAAATAGCCACCCGAAGCAGCTACGTCTTCAGCAAATATTAAAACTTTAATTTTATTCTTATCTGCTAGTTGTCTGATGTAGCTATAGATTAAATGCGATTGAACTGGGGACCCACCTGGTGAATTAACAGAAATAGCAACGTGTTTTACTTTTTTAATTGAAAAAGCTTTTTTTAAAATCTCTTGCTGGCCAGCTAAATCCATTCCTTTGTTGAATCTGCCAGCATTACCAATGACACCCGTTAATCTAACGTGAGGTATGATTGTTTTTTTCTTAAAAAAGGAGAACATAGTTTTATTGATTTGTCGTTATTATCTTATATCAGTACTATAAATAAATTTTAAACATTTATTACTCTACTCTTAGTTGAATAAGGTGCGTCATCAAAGTTTAAAATAAAAAAAAATTATTAAAAAATTAGATTATAAATAGTTGCCATATGGGATCAGTCATACCGCTAAAAAAATCTGCTAACTCAGCTTATTTAGACTTAAAAAACTTAGTAAGCGACCGTTTAGCTGAAGTTGAAAAATTAATCGAGCTTAAACTTGATAGTAAAGTAGGTTTAATAAACAAAATGAGCCGTTACCATCTTAAGTCAGGTGGCAAAAGATTAAGAGCCCTTTTAACATTAGGGTCTGCCAAACTAGCTGGTTACACAAAAGATGGAACAAGAGACATTAATCTTTCAGCCTGCGTAGAATTAATTCATAGCGCAACTTTATTACACGATGATGTAATTGACGAAAGTGATCTTCGACGAGGTTTTAAAACAACTAATGCTTTATGGGGAAACCAATCTTCAATTTTAGTTGGTGATTATCTTTTAAGCAGATGTTTTGAGATCATGGTTGATGATGGAGATCTTGAAATTTTAAAATTACTCTCTTCAACATCAGCAAAAATTGCGCAAGGTGAAGTTATGCAATTAGAACATAAAGGAGAGGCAGATCTATTAGAAGAAACTTATATTGATATCATCAATTTAAAAACAGCTGCTTTATTTTCTGCAGCAACAAAAACAGGTGCTTGTTTAGCGGGTAGTAATGATAAGGAAAAAAGTGCGCTTGAGTCTTATGGTAAGAATTTAGGACTAGCATTTCAAATTGCTGATGATGCTTTAGATTATTATTCAAAAGAACTTATTTTTGGAAAAAAAATAGGTAAAGATTTTTATGAAGGAAAAGTAACTCTACCTTTAATCATAGTGTTTCAAAGAGCAAACAATAACCAGAGAGAATTTTTAATTGAAACATTTAAAAAAACTGAACGAAATGAATTTGATTTTAAAAAAACTCTTGAATTAATTAAAACGTATAAAGCTGTTGAAGATAGTTTACAAAGAGCAGAATACTTCGTGAATGTATCTCATGATGCTTTAGGTATTTTTCAAGATTGTCCTGAAAAGAAAATATTACAAAACCTAACTGGCTTTAGTTTAAATCGATCTTTCTAAGGGTACAAAATTTCTTTTGCCCACTTACCTTTTTGATTAATATAATTTAATCTTTCGTGGATTCTTCCTTCGCCATCTAACCAAAACTCAATTTCCTTAGGCAATATTCTCCAGCCCGACCAATGAGGAGGTCTTGGAACATTATTGGTATCAGGATATTTTTTTTCAAATTCAGCAATTTTTTTTAAGAAAACTTCTCTACTTTCAAGTTGTTCTGACTGGTTGGAAGCCCATGCGCTAATTCTGTTTTTATAAGGTCTAGAATTATAATATTCATCAGCCTCTTTTTCAGTTACTTGCTCAACTTGGCCAATAACTCGAACTTGTCTTCTTAAACTTTTCCAATGAAAACACATGGAAGCTTGTTGATTGGATTTAAGGTCAGAGCCTTTTTTGCTATTAAAATTTGTATAAAAAACAAAACCTTTATCACTTAGACCTTTAAGTAAAACCATTCGAACACTTGGTTGGTTTTTTTGGTCAGCTGTGGCTAAAGCAACTGCATTAGGATCGTTAATTTCTGTTTCCTCAGCTTTCTTGAACCATTTTTTGAATAAATCGATGGGATTATCAAGATCTTCAAAACACGATTCTAGTCCAAGAGAGTTTTTGCTATTTTTTTGATTCATATATTCTATAAAATAATTTATACATTAATTAACTATGTCTTTTAACACTTTTGGTAAAATATTCAGGTTCACAACATGGGGCGAGTCTCATGGCCCAGCTATTGGCTGTGTTATTGACGGCTGTCCTCCTAATATAGCTATATCTGAAAAAGAAATTCAAATTGATATGGACCGAAGAAGACCGGGTCAGTCAAAATTCACAACACAAAGAAAAGAAGCTGATAAAGTAATTATTTTATCAGGAGTTTTTGAGGGCAAAACTACAGGCACACCTATTTCAATTATCATTCACAATGAAGATAAAAGATCGAGAGACTATGAGTCTATTAAAAATAAATTTAGACCTGGTCATGCTGATTTTACCTATTTTAAAAAATACGGCATTAGAGATTACCGAGGTGGAGGTAGACAATCCGCAAGAGAAACAGCCTGCAGAGTTGCAGCAGGAGCTGTTGCTAAAATTGTTTTAAATAAACTTATTGGTTCAAAATTTAATATCATTGGTGCGGTTACTCAATTAGGATTAATGTCTTGTGATATTAATAATTGGCAAGACTCTGAGATAAGAAAAAATCCATTTTTCTGTCCTGATAAAAAATCAGTAAAACTTTGGGAGCAGTATTTATTATCTGTTAGAAAATCTGGTTCATCGTGTGGCGCAATCATTGAGCTTAGAGCAAGAGGAATTCCTGTTGGCTTAGGTGCTCCAATTTATTCTAAACTTGATACGGATATTGCTGCTGCATTAATGAGTATCAACGCTGTTAAAGGAGTTAACATTGGCTCAGGTATGAGTTCTGCTTATTTAAGTGGTGAAGAAAATTCTGATGAAATGAGAATGCAATCAGGGCAAATTAAATTTAAATCTAATAATGCTGGAGGGATACTTGGTGGTATTTCTTCTGGTCAAGATATTGTTGCTTCATTTTCAGTCAAGCCTACTTCTTCTATTTTAACTAGTAGAGAAACGATTGATAAAAAAGGAAAAAATACAGATATATCTGTTAAAGGAAGGCACGATCCTTGTGTAGGTATTAGAGCTGTACCTATTGGTGAAGCAATGCTTGCTTGCGTTTTATTAGATCACTACTTGATGAACCGTGCGCAGTGCGGTTAGTTTAAATTTTTATTCTTATTCTTAGCAACAATAATATTTGATTTTAATAAATCTTCTATCTTACTTACAATCGAAGAACTATCTAACCCTGCTTTTTTATACATGGCCTCAGGCGTATCTTGATCAATAAATGTATCAGGCAAGATCATAGATCTAAATTTCAATCCATTATCAAATACTCCTCGATCAGATAGTAATTGAGAAACGTGAGAGCCAAATCCACCAATAGATCCTTCTTCAATAGTTACTACGGCTTCGTGTGAAGTAGCTACTTCCATAATTAATTTTTCATCTAGTGGCTTTGCAAATCTTGCATCAACAATGGTTAATTCAATTCCTTTTGCAGATAAAATTTCAGCTGCTTTTTTACATTCCTCTAATCGTGCACCAAGACTTATGATGGCAGCATGTTTTCCTGATCTAACTACTCTACCTTTTCCAATTTCTAATGTTTCACTTATATCTGGAAGTTCAATGCCTACTCCGTTTCCTCTTGGGTATCTAAACGCACAAGGTCGGTCATTAATTTTAACTGCAGTGTTAACCATTTTAACTAGCTCAGATTCATCGCTAGCTGCCATAACAACAAAATTAGGTAAGGTTGATAAATAAGTTACATCAAATGAACCCGCATGTGTTGGACCATCAGCTCCAACTAAACCAGCTCGATCAATTGCAAATCTAACTGGCAATGATTGGATGGCTACGTCATGAACAACTTGATCATAAGCTCTTTGTAAAAAAGTAGAATAAATAGCTGCAAAAGGTTTGTATCCTTCAGTTGCTAAGCCTGCTGCAAAAGTTACAGCGTGTTGTTCAGCAATCCCTACATCAAACATACGTTCTGGGAATTTTTTTTCAAAAATATCCATTCCTGTACCCGATGGCATAGCACCTGTAATTCCTACAATTTTCGTATCTTGCGCTGCATGCTTGACTAATGTTTCTGCAAATATTTTTGTGTATGAAGGAGCATTAGATTTACTTTTTACTTGCTCGCCTGTGGCAACATTGAATTTAGTAACACCGTGATATTTGTCTCCTGAGTCTTCTGCTGGCTTATAGCCTTTTCCTTTTTGAGTAAGCACATGAATTAAAATAGGTCCTTCATGCTTTGCATTTTTCACATTTTCAAGAATTGAAACTAAATTATTAACATCGTGACCATCGATAGGACCAATATAATAAAAACCTAATTCACTAAATAACGTCCCACCAGTCACCAGTCCTCTTAGTAGATCCTCTGCTTTTCCAGTCTTTTTAGTAAATCTTTTTGAAAAAGAAGATAAAACTAATTTTACAGTTTCTCTGAAACTAAAATACATTTTACCTGATAATAATCTTGCTAGATATTTGCTCATCGCCCCAACAGGTCTTGCAATCGACATATCGTTATCATTTAAAATTACGATTAGCTTAGATTTTAAGGCTCCAGCATTATTCATCGCCTCATAAGCCATACCAGCACTTATGGCTCCATCACCTATCACGGCAACTACATTGTTATTGTCATTTGAAAGTTTCTTAGCAACAGCCATTCCTAAAGTTGATGAAATTGATGTTGAGCTATGCGCTGCACCAAAAGGATCATATTCACTTTCAGACCTTTTAGTAAAACCTGATAAGCCACCACCTTTTCTTAACGTTCGAATTAATTTTTTTCTGCCAGTGATAATTTTATGCGGATAGCATTGATGACCTACATCCCAAACTAACTTATCTTTTGGAGTATTAAAAACGTAATGAATTGCAACGGTAAGCTCAACTACACCAAGACCTGCTCCAAGATGACCACCTGTTTCAGATACTACATCGATTAGTTCTTCCCTAAGTTCTTCTGAAACTTTTTCTAACTGATCTCTGTTTAACTTTCTTAAGTCAGCTGGATATTCTATTTGGTCTAATAATTTGCTCATTAATAATTTCTCTCTAAAATAAAATCTACAATTTTAATTAAATCTTTTACTTTTTTTCCACGTTTTACCAGTTTACTCAATATTTTTTTCTTAAGCTGATCTGCATAAGTATAAGCCTTTTGGTAACCCATTAATTTAACTAAAGTTGATTTTCCTTTTTTTTGATCTTTTTTTGTAGACTTTCCAGCAATCTTGTTTGACCCCTTTATATCAATAAAATCATCTGCTAATTGAAATAATAAACCAATATCCTCACCTAATTGACCTAAGGACTTAAGTTCTTGAGATTTTTTTCCAGCAATTATTCCAACCGCATAACAACAAAAATTAAAAAGTTTTCCAGTTTTTTTTCTCTGCATATCTAAGATGGTGGGAATACTTTTTTTCTTTTTTTCAAAACTTAAATCTAAATATTGTCCCCCTGCTATTCCGGCATGCCCTGAACAAAATGCTAAAGCATTAATAAGTGAAACCTTTAACTGATTATTAATCTTGTAATTTTTGTCTACAATCATTTCAAAAGCTAAAGTTAGTAAAGAGTTGCCAGCTAAAATTGCAGTCGACTCTCCAAATTTAATATGCGTTGCTGCTTTTCCTCTTCTAATTTTATCATCATCCATACAAGGAAGATCATCGTGTATTAAAGAATAAGAATGAATGCATTCTACTGCGGCACAAATATTTAAAAGTTTATTTTGATTAACATTAAATAATTTTCCAGTAGCTAAAATAATAGAAGATCTAATTTTTTTTCCTCCTCCAAGAGATCCATATTGCATTGGGAAAATTAATTTAGATGAAGGTTGTTTATTGAAATATTTTTTTAAAAAAATATCAACTTTTTTAGCGTTTTGATCTAATAAAGATTTTTTCATAAATTTTATTCTTTGGACTTATTTTTTCCAATAGCTGAAATCTCTTTTGCTCTTTTTCTAAAATGAACTTCTAAAAGTTTATTTAAATGAATTAGCTTTTGATAGTCATCAGTTGATTCTGATAAATTAGTCTCATTATTTTCTAATTTTTCAAGAATATGATTAATTTCCTCTTTAATTTCTTTTATTGATTTACTTTTAGCATTGACTGGAATATTTTTGCTTTTCATTGGAACTATAATAATTACATTATGAAAAATATCTATTCAAATATATTTAATGCTACTAACAAAAGTATCCATAAGGCAATCAAAGCATTAAATAAAAATGAATTAGTTGGTGTACCCACAGAAACTGTTTATGGTTTAGCGGGAAATGCTTACTCAAATAGTGCTGTAAAAAAAATTTATAAATTAAAAGGTAGACCTACAAAAAATCCTTTGATCATACATTATCCTGATCTAAAAGTGCTAAAAAATGATGTCGAATTAAATAATAATTTTTTTAAACTTTATAAAACTTTTTGCCCTGGCCCAATTACCTTTGTTCTTAAAAAAAATAAAAATTCAAAATTATCAAAATTAGCTACAGCAAATCTAAGAACAGTTGCGGTTAGATTTCCTAAAAATAAAATTATAAGAAAAATATTAAAATCTTTAAAATTTCCATTAGCTATACCAAGTGCAAATAAATCAACAAGAGTTAGTCCTGTTTCAGCAAAAGATGTTGCAGAGGAATTTAAGGGATCTTTAAAATTAATTTTAAATGGAGGTAATTGTAAAATAGGACTTGAGTCTACTGTTATAGATTTAACCTCTACGCCAAAAATTTTAAGGCCTGGTTTTATTAATCCCGCACAACTTTCAAAAAAATTAGGCAAAACTATTAATGTTTCAAAGGGAACTAAAAGCATTAAGTCTCCAGGTATGCTTAAGCGTCATTACTCACCGGGTATTCCAATTAAACTTAATCAAAAACAAGCAAGTAAAAATGAAGCATTTATTGTCTTTGGAAAAAAATATAAAAAATCAAAGAATACTTTTAATTTAAGTGTGAAATCAAACTTAACTGAAGCTGCTAAAAATTTATACAAAACACTAAGGGTAATTAAAAATAAGAATTATAAAATGATACACGTATCTCCCATTCCAAAAACTGGACTTGGTCTTGCCATTAATGATCGATTAAAAAGGGCGGCAAAATAACAATGAATATTGAAGTTAAAAATTTAACTAAAAAATTTAAAAATTTTACCGCAGTAAATAATATAAATTTTACTTTGGAAAAAAATAAAACACTAGGATTATTAGGTCCTAATGGATGTGGAAAAACTACGTCTATAGGAATGATACTAGGATTAATTACACCAACAGATGGTGAAGTACTTATTGATAATCAAAATATAGATAATTCAGATCGAAACGATCTACTAAGTAAAATGAATTTTGCTTCTCCTTATATTGAATTACCAAAAAAATTAACTGTTATTCAAAATCTAGAAGTTTATGGGAGATTGTATGGAGTTAAGAATTTAAAACAAAGAATTGAAGAAATTTCTGAAGAATTAAATTTAAATGATTTTTTATATAAAAAAACAGGTGAATTATCTTCAGGACAAAAAAATAGAGTTTCGCTCGCTAAATCTCTAATTAATAAACCTGAAGTTTTACTTCTAGATGAACCTACTGCTAGTCTTGATCCAGACATTGGAGATTTTGTGAGAAATTATATTGAAGTTTATAAAACTAAGAATGAAATCACTATACTTCTTGCTTCGCATAATATGAAAGAAGTTGAAAGATTGTGCGATAGTGTAATTATGATGAAAGAAGGACAAATTGTTGACCGTGGCACTTGCAAAGATTTAATCAGCAGACATGGCAGAGATAATCTAGAAGATACTTTTTTAAAAATCGCAAGGAGCAATAATGAGGTGGCATAAAATTTATGGCTTAAGCCTTAGACATATCTATTTAATTAAAAGTTCTTTTCCAAGAATCTTAGATTTAATTTACTGGCCATCTATTCAAGTATTCTTATGGGGATTTATCTCAAAATTTTTTACTATTAGTTCGTCTTATTACAATAATACGGTAGGTGTAATTTTAACTGCTGCCATTCTTTACGACTTTTTATTTAGATCTAGCATTAGCTATAATATGATGTTTTTAGAGGAGATCTGGAGTAGAAATTTTACTAATCTTTTCATAGCTCCAATTAAAATCAGCGAAATAATAGCTGCGCTTACTATGACTGCAATCTTTAGAACAATGATTGGTTTAGTTCCAGCTGTATTCTTGGCTATTCCTTTATTTGGTGTTTCAATATTTAAGTTGGGAATACCTTTGTTTTTCTTGCTGATTGCTCTTTATATATTTGGAATAAGTTTAGGGCTTCTTGTTACGGCAGGTTTGCTTAGATTTGGTCCATCATTTGAAAATATTGCTTGGGCAAGTTTATTTTTTCTGGCTCCATTAGGCTGTATTTACTACCCGATAGAAATTTTGCCAAATTTTCTTCAAATAATAGCAAAAATATTACCTTTAGTTCATATATTTGAAGAAATGAGAAACATTTTAATTAATCAAACTGTAAATAATGTTGCAATTTTAAAAGGGTTGTTTATTTCGTTAATATATTTCTTTATTGGAGTTGCTATTTTTTATGCGGCTTACTTTGGAGCAAAGATTAAAGGAACTTTAATTAACATTGGAGAATAAAAAATAAAATGCACGAAAATTTAGAAAAAATTAAAAGTTTAGAAGGTCAGCCAAAAATTATAAAGAACTTTTTAAATTCTAAAGAAATAGATCTTTTTTTAAAGCTATATAATGATCTTCCTGTAACAGTTAATAATTTAAAGCAAAAAGTAATAAAAAAAAGATGGCTTACAGGTTATGGAAAAGATCTCGAAAAAATTCTAAGAGATCGAATTAAAAATGAAATTGGAGATTTTCAAATGGATAATTTGAATGAACCAGATGGAACAGAATGTCTTGGTCTTTTTCAAGAAAGTTTTAATCCAATAGGTTTACATGTTGATGCAGGATTTAATTTAAAAGATGTAATTTTTAAACAAACTCTACTTCCTTTGAGTAATTTTGGAGAAACAGTTATTTTTAAAAACAGATATTACGGACCATCAACAAATTTTACAAATAATGAAAATGATTTAAAGGAAAATAGTCCTGAAAATTTCAAAAAAGGTAAAAATGTTAGATCATCAGAACATCTAAAAATATATGGTGACAAAGCATTTGATGACGATCATTTTAATAAGTATTTAAAACATGAAACAAAAGATAATTTAAGAGGTTTAGAGGTTGAATTTATTTATAAATGGAATTTAGGAGATCTTTTTATTTTTGACAGAACTCATCTGCACTGTTCATCATGTAACATAGATGGTAAAAAAATTGGATTAGCAACATTTACAAAAAAATGAATAAAATAATTGAAAAATTTGGAAAAAGTTTTTCAAAAATACTACTC
>OAPS01000014.1_pt1 | contig 12727 bp, 13 predicted proteins | sample 1516251 | NCBI WGS metagenome assembly OAPS01 (sample SAMEA3275578, study PRJEB22092) | marine metagenome | biome: Marine; feature: Surface water; material: sea water | collected 2014-06-21T11:30:00+00 | depth 1 m
TTTCTTCTCCAGTTTGTTTTGTTTTTAACCATGGTTGGATGGATTCATACTGTTTGTATAATCCAGATAAATCTCCGATTAAATCTTTGATAACTTTTAAATGGGGAAGTGGATAAATGTTTAATTCACCTTTTATGTCTGTATGTGATTTAATACATGAAAGAGTATTAACTCCGTCAATATTCATTGCACAAGATCCACAAACTCCATGGGCACAAGATCTTCTAAAAGTTAAACTGGGATCTATTTCATTTTTAATTTTGAATAAAATATCTAAAACTTTTGGACCGCAGTTATCCATATCAACTTCAAAAGTATCAATCCTAGGATTTTTACCATCAGAAGGATTCCATCTATAAACGTTTACTTTTTTAATGTTTTTAGAATTTGTTTTGTCTTTGTGGTATTCACCTTTCAAAATTTTTGAATTTTCAGGTAAATTAAACTGAACCATTCTTAGTAGACTCTCTCTTTAGGAGGAAAATACTGAACATCATTTGTTAATGTTCTTGCGTGAACATCTCTGTATTTGATTGTAACCTTATTACCTTCTTGCCATGCAAGTGTATGCTTCATAAAGTTAACATCATCACGTTTTGTGTAATCTTCTCTAGCATGGGCTCCTCTGCTTTCTTTTCTGCTGTAAGCAGAGTCCATAGTAGTTAATGCTTGGGAGATTAAATTTTCAAACTCCAATGTTTCAACTAGATCAGTGTTAAAAACCAATGATTTATCTTTAACCGATAAGTCTTGCATACCCTCTAATGGTTTTCTAATTTCATCTACACCTTCTTTTAAAGTTTTTTCTGTTCTAAACACTGCACATTTAGACTGCATAATTTTTTGCATCTTTAGTCTTAATTCAGAAGTTTTTGTTCCACCATTTGAACTTCTAAGTTTATCAAATCTATCTAGACACTTGTCTGTTTCACTCTGAGAAACTTCTTCATGTGGCATACCTGGTTTAATTAATTCTGCAGCTCTTTTTGCAGCAGCTCTGCCAAATACAACAAGATCAATTAATGAATTAGATCCTAATCTATTAGCACCGTGAACTGAAACACAAGCAGCTTCACCAATTGCCATTAATCCAGGGACTATTTTTTCGCTTCCATTAAGAGTTAAAACTTCAGCTTTATAGTTAGTTGGAATTCCACCCATATTATAATGAACAGTTGGAACAACTGGGATTGGTTCTTTAGTTACATCGACATTTGAAAAAGTTTTTGCAGCTTCAGAGATACCTGGAAGTCTATCTTCAATCACCTTTGGATCTAAATGGTCTAAGTGTAAATGAATGTGATCTTTTTCTTTACCAACTCCTCGTCCTTCATTGATTTCTATAGCCATAGATCTACTAACAACATCTCTTGAAGCTAAATCTTTAGCGTTTGGAGCGTATCGTTCCATAAATCTTTCACCTTTAGAATTAACTAAAAATCCACCTTCACCTCTAACACCTTCGGTGATTAAACATCCAACACCATAAATTCCTGTTGGATGAAACTGAACAAATTCCATATCTTGTAATGGTAAACCAGCTCTAAGCACCATCGCATTACCATCACCTGTACAAGTATGTGCTGATGTTGCTGAGAAATAAGCTTTACCGTATCCGCCTGTAGCAATAATAGTTATGTGAGATCTAAATCGATGAATAGTTCCATCGGTTAAATTCCAAGCGATGACACCTTTGCATTCACCATTTTTCATTATTAAGTCTAGAGCGAAATATTCAATAAAAAATTCCGTATTATGTTTTAAAGCCTGACCATAAAGTGTGTGAAGGATAGCATGACCTGTTCTATCTGCTGCAGCACATGTTCTTTGAACTATTCCATTACCATAATTTTTAGTCATTCCACCAAAAGGTCTTTGGTAAATTTTTCCATCTTGTGTTCTGCTAAAAGGTACGCCGTATCTTTCAAGTTCTACAACTGCTCTTGGAGCTTCTTTACATAAATATTCTATTGCATCTTGATCACCAAGCCAGTCAGATCCTTTAACGGTGTCATACATATGCCAACGCCAATCATCTTCACCCATGTTTCCAAGCGCCGCTGAAATTCCACCCTGGGCAGCTGAAGTATGACTTCGTGTTGGAAATACTTTTGAGATACAAGCTGTCTTAAGACCTGCTTCAGACAAACCAACTGCAGCTCTTAGTCCAGATCCACCTGCACCAAGCACTACAACGTCGTATTCGTGATCTATAATTTTATAAGAGCTCATTAGTTTAGATTAAATAAAGTTAAAATTGTTAACACAGGAATTATTATAGCAGAAAAATATAAGATTTTAGTTGAAAAATTTTTAAGACTTTCATCTTGGATGTAATCTTCGAATATTTCACTAATGGTTAAAGCAAAAAACATAAAGGCAAATATTATAAACAATGAAAAAAGGGACGAATTTACTGTAGTTGAGAAAAAACCAACAATATCAGCATAGTTTCCATTATAAATAGAAACAAAATTTAGAATAAACCAGAACATCAGCGGTATTAGAACTGCTGAACTTATTTTCAAGATTAACCATTTTTTTGTTGCGTGATGCATATTAAATATAATTTTTTCCTATTAAGTAAATACTGATTGCGAAAACAAAAGAACCAATAATTGTGATCACACCAGTTATTCTTGATGTTTTTAGATCATAACCATAACCAAAATCCCAAATTAAATGTCGAATTTCATTTAAGGCATGAAAACTAAATGACCAACATAAAGCTACGATCAAGAATTTTCCTGCAAAAGATTGCAAGATATTTTTTAAAAATTGAAAATTTTCTTCGCCAAAAAATAAAGAGATAACAAAAAAACAAATTAAAGTAATCGCCACAGCATTTATAACTCCAACAATTCTATGAGTAATTGAAAGCAATGATGATATTTGCCACCCATAAATTTGCAGGTGAGGTGATAATGGATTTTTTTCGTACATTTTAATTAATATACTTTTTAACTAAAACTTCAGCAATTTGAACTGTATTTAATGCAGCACCCTTTAATAAGTTGTCTGAAACAACCCATAAATTAATAGCTTTTTTATTTGAATTATCTTTTCGAATTCTTGAAATATAGGTTAGATAACTTCCCTCAGCTTCGAATGGAGTTATGTACCCACCATTTTTTTGAGTATCTATGACTTTACATCCAGGAGCTCTTTTTAATAAATCCTTAACTTTTTTTAAATTATAGGATTTTTGGAACTCAATATTAACTGACTCTGAATGAGAAGTTCTCACTGGAACCCTAACACAAGTGGCTGTCATTTTAATATTTGGATCAAGTATTTTTTTTGTTTCATTTTCCATTTTCCATTCTTCTTTCGTATAACCATCTTTTACAAATTTATCGATATGAGGAATAAGGTTAAAAGCAATTTGTTTTGTAAAATATTTTGATTTAACTTTTTTTCCATTTAAAAAACTTTTTGTTTGACTAAACAATTCATCCATTGGAGCCTTACCTGCACCTGATACAGCTTGGTATGTAGAAACTACAACTCTTTTGATTTTAAATTTGTCGTGCAAAGGTTTTAAAGCCACAACGAGTTGAGCCGTGGAACAATTTGGATTAGCTATAATATTAGTTTTGCTAAAGTTTTTTAGTGCTTGCGCATTAACTTCTGGCACAATTAAGCAAATATCTTTATCCATTCGAAATTGTTTAGAATTATCAATAACAATTGTATGTTTAGCTGCAATTGGAGCCCATTTTTTTGCAATAACACTGCCAGCGGCAAAAAAAGTAATTTTTGCTTTAGAAAAATCATATTTTTCTAAGGCTTCAATTTTTATTAGTCTTTTTTTAAACTTTATTTTTTTTCCTGCACTTTTTTTTGAAGCGACAAGATAAAGATTATCAATTTTTAGTTTAGATTTTTCTAAAATTTCAATCGTCTTACGACCAACATTTCCTGTAGCACCTACTATTGCAAAATTCATTTTTATATATTTATTTTAATTTAGATATAATTGCATCACCCATAACAGATGTGCCGACTTCTTTTTTTCCTGCAGACATAATATCTTTTGTTCTAAGACCGTCATCTAAAACCTGTTGTACTGCTGCATCTAATAAATTTGCCTCAGCATCTAAATCTAAAGAATATCTTAAAGCCATAGATAAACTTAAGATGCTGGCAATTGGGTTAGCTATATTTTTACCTGCTATATCAGGTGCTGAACCATGAATTGGCTCATACATAGATCGCATTTTTCCATTTTTATCTTTTGCTCCTAATGAAGCAGAAGGAAGTAAACCAAGTGATCCTGTTAACATTGCTGCTTCATCTGATAAAATATCTCCAAATAAATTATCTGTAACAATGACATCAAATTGTTTTGGATTTCGTAAAAGTTGCATTGCACAATTATCAGCAAGCATATGTTTTAACTCAACATTCTTAAATTCTTTATCTCTAAGTGCTTGAACCTCTTCTTTCCAAAGTAAACCTGCTTCCATTACATTTGATTTTTCACAAGACGTAACTTGATTTTTTCTTTTTTTAGCAAGTTCAAACGCCACTCTCGCGACTCTATGAATCTCACTAGTAGTGTAAGTATGTGTGTTTATTCCTTTTCTTTCACCATTTTCGATAGGAGAAATTCCTCTTGGCTCTCCAAAATAAATACCTCCGGTTAATTCTCTTACGATCATAATATCTAAGCCAGAAATGATTTCTGGTTTTAATGAAGATGCATCGACTAACTGTTTAAAGCATATTGCCGGTCTAAGATTAGCAAATAATTTTAACTCTTTTCTTAATTTTAATAATGCTCTTTCAGGTCTTTTAGAAAATTCTAAATTATCCCATTGTGGTCCACCAACTGCACCTAATATGACGGCTTCACTTTCTAGTGCTTGGTAAAAAACCTCATCTGTAATTGGCGTTTTATGCTTTTCATAAGAGGATCCACCGACTAAAGCTTCTTCAATTTCAAAATCTAGAGATTTATTTTTATTTAACCATTCAATTATTTTTCTAACCTCAGCAATAACCTCTGGTCCAATTCCATCTCCAGGTAATAATAACAATTTTCGTTTTTTGACTTTAATCATTATTAGTTAACCATGGTTTTTGATTGGATATTTTTTCCTCATAAGATTTAATGTTCGAAATTTTTTCAAGAGATAAACCAATGTCGTCTATACCCTCAATTAGACATTTCTTTTTAAAAGAATCTAAATCAAATTTTGCTACTTTATTTCCATAAACTATTTCTTGTTCTTGAATTTTAATCTCAATTTCTGAACTTCTCTTAGAATACTCTGATAATTCTTGTATTGTTTTTTCATCCAGTACGATGGGTAAAATTCCATTTTTAAAGCAGTTATTATAAAAAATATCTGCAAAACTTGGACTGATAACGCATCGAATACCAAAATCTAATAAAGCCCAAGGTGCATGCTCACGAGAAGAACCACAGCCAAAGTTTTTACCAGTTAATAAAATTTTTGATTTTGTAAATGGATCATTGTTAAGAACGAATTCCTTAATTGGGTTACCTTTTTCATCGTAACGCATTTCATAAAATAAATTTTTTCCTAAACCCGTTCTTTTAATAGTTTTAAGAAATTGCTTAGGAATAATCATATCGGTATCAATGTTCAAAAGCGGTAAGTGAGCCGGGATACTTTTTAAATCTTTAAACTTTTCCATTATTGAAACTTCCTTACGTCAGTTAAGCAACCATCTATTGCTGCGGCAGCTGCCATAGCTGGACTTACTAGGTGAGTTCTTCCGCCTCTACCTTGACGTCCTTCAAAATTTCTATTTGATGTAGATGCACATCTTTCTTTCGGGCTTAATTTATCAGCATTCATTGCTAAACACATTGAACAGCCTGGCTCTCTCCATTCAAAACCTGCCTCGATAAAAATCTTATCTAATCCCTCTTGTTCTGCTTGAGCTTTAACTAAACCTGAACCTGGCACCACGATAGCATTAACGTTTTTAGCAACTTTTTTTCCTTTAGCTATTTTCGCGGCATTTCTTAAATCTTCTATTCTTCCATTAGTGCAACTTCCAATGAAAACTTTATCAATTTTAATATCTGTAATATTTATATTTGGCTCTAAGCCCATATATTCCAAAGACCTTTTCATTGCAGCTTTTCGTTCTTCGTCTTTTTCTACTTCTGGATTTGGAACTTTTCCTGAGATCATTGCCACATCTTGCGGTGAAGTCCCCCACGTTACTAATGGTTCAATTTCACTTGCATCAATGTTCACTTCTTTGTCAAATTTTGCGTCTTTGTCTGAAAATAATGTTTTCCAAAAAACAAGTGCTTTATCCCAGTTTTCCCCTTTAGGAGATTTAGGTTTACCTTTTAAATAATCAAAAGTTTTTTGATCAGGGGCAATTAATCCTGCTCGAGCACCACCTTCAATGGTCATATTACAAACTGTCATTCTTTCTTCCATTGATAGGTTACGAATAACTTCACCAGCAAACTCTATTACATAACCTGTGCCACCAGCTGTTCCAATTGTTCCAATGATTTTTAAGATTACATCTTTAGCGGTTACGCCTATAGGTAATTTTCCATTCACATTTACTCTAAAATTTTTAGATTTTTTTTGAATTAATGTTTGAGTCGCTAAAACGTGCTCAACTTCAGATGTTCCAATACCAAAAGCTAAAGCTCCGAATGCTCCGTGTGTTGCAGTATGACTGTCTCCACAAACAATTACTGTCCCTGGTTGGGTAAACCCCTGTTCAGGTCCAATGATATGAACTATGCCTTGTCTCTTATCATTCATGTCAAAGAGCTCAACACCAAATTCTTCACAATTATTTCTTAACGTATCAACTTGTATTTTTGACTCTTCGTCAACGATACCTTTTGATCGGTCAGTAGTAGGAACGTTGTGGTCAGCTACTGCTAAAGTTAAATCTGGTCTTCTTACTTTTCTTTTATTAATTCTCAACCCTTCGAACGCTTGTGGGCTTGTTACTTCATGAATTAAATGTCGATCAACATACAATAGCTCCGTGCCATCACTTTGTTGATGAACCATATGATCTTCCCAGATCTTGTCGTATAAGGTTTTGGCCATTTAAAAATTATTTTTTTTCTTTACTCTCAGCTTTTGCAGTTTCTGGAGCTTCTGTTTTTTCTGTCTTAACAGTGTCCTCTGCTGGAGTTTCTTGAGTAGCAACTTCTTCAACTGGTTTTGCAATTACATCAATACCAATTTTTTTCTTAATCTTTTCAGCAATTCTTGCTGATTTACCTGTTCTGTCTCTTAAATAGTATAATTTAGCTCTTCTTACTTTTCCTGATCTAATGACTTTAATTGAGTCAACCACAGGGCTGTATAAAGCAAATGTTCGTTCAACTCCTTCACCAAAAGAAATTTTTCTTACTGTAAATGAAGAATTAAGATCTCTATTTTTTTTAGCAATACAAACACCCTCAAAATATTGAATACGCTCTTTTTTTCCTTCAACTATTTTAACACCAACTTTAATGGTATCACCCGGTCCAAAATCTACTATTTTCTTACTTGCTAGAATTTTTGCTACCGCTGCTTTATTTATATCTTCAATATTTTTCATTTTTTGCTCTTACTTATGTATTTTTGCCATAAATCTGGTCTTAGGCGACGTGTTATAGCCTCAGATTGCGATAAACGCCAGTCTTTAATTTTAGCGTGATCTCCCGATAAAAGCACCGCTGGTGGGCTTTTTTTTTCCCATTTTTGCGGTTTTGTATACTGCGGATATTCTAATAAATTATTTTCAAAGCTTTCTTCTTGAATTGATAATTTATTTCCTAGAACACCAGGTAGTAGACGTAAAATAGCATCCAAAAAAACAAAAGAAGCTGTTTCTCCCCCAGAGAGAATAAAGTCCCCCATACTTATTTCTTCAATGTTCCTTGTTTCCAAAACTCTTTGATCTATTCCTTCAAAATGACCACAAACAATATTTAAGTTTTTTAATTTGCTAAATTTTTTAGCAAGATTTTGATCAAACTGTTTTCCCTTCGGAGATAAATAAATAGTTTTGCTATTTTTATTTTTCTTAATGTTTTTATCTAAAGCCTCAGCAACAACATCTGCTCTCATCAGCATCCCATTTCCGCCCCCAAATGGAGTATCATCAACTGTTCTGTGTTTATCTTTTGCATAGTCTCTAATATTGATTACATCTAAAGACCAAATTTTTTTCTTTCTAGCTCTTTTATAAAGCCCCACATCTAATGGACCCGGAAACATATCTGGGTAGAGAGAAAAAATTTTAACACTCAACATAATGACTCACTAATAACTTAGCTCTTTTGTTCTTCTTTAGGAGCTTCAGCTTTTGGTGCGTCTGCTTTAGGAGCTTCTTCTTTAGGAGCTTCTGTTTTTGCTGCTTCAGCTTTTGGTGCGTCTGCTTTAGGAGCTTCTTTGTCTCCTTCTTTTTTTCTATCCTTTTTAGGAATAGCTTTAAGAGGATTATTTCCAGCTTTAGGCATTGGCATCAATTGAGCTTCTCCTAATATTCTAGATACTCTTAAAGTAGGTCTAGCACCTTTGCTAATCCAATACTTAACTCTTTCTGCCTCAACTGATATTCTTTCTTTTTTATCTTTAGGAAGCAGAGGATTAAACGTTCCAATTTTTTCTACGAATCTTCCATCTCTAGGTGCTCTACTGTCTGCGATTACGATTTTATAAATGGGTCTTTTTCTAACTCCGCCCATTGATAGTCTTATTTTTAGCATTTGTTACCTTTCATTTAAGTTGGTTTAATATTTCATCAGGGATAGCTCCTGACGGAATTTGATTTGTTTTGCCTTTTGACATTTTTTTCATCATTTCTGTCATCATCTTGAACTGCTTCAACAATTTATTAATTGTTGAGATATCAGCTCCGGCTCCGGCTGCTATTCTTTTCTTTCTTGAGCCATTTATTACTTTTGGATCTTCTCTCTCTTTTTTTGTCATTGAGAGAATGATTGCTTCATTTGTAGTAATAATTTTTTCATCAATGGACGCATTTTCCATTTGTTGTTTAATTTTACTTACTCCCGGCAATAGAGAAAGGACACCTTCCATGCCTCCCATCTTTTTCATTTGTCTTAATTGGGCCAAATAATCATCTAAGGTGAATAATCCTTTTTTAAATTGTTCTTCTGCTTTCTTAATTTTTTCTTCGTCTAAACCTTGTGAAGCTTTTTCTACAAGAGAGACAATATCTCCCATACCTAATATTCTATTAGCTATTCGATCTGGGTAAAAAAGTTCTAAATCATCAATCTTTTCTCCAACACCAATATATTTGATCGGTTTATTAGTGATATGCTTCATACTTAGTGCTGCACCACCTCGACCATCACCATCTACTCTAGTTAATATGATACTTGAAATATCTACTGCAGCATCAAATTCCTTTGCAACGGTTGCAGCTATTTGACCAGTTAAAGAGTCTGCTACTAAAATAGTCTCTGTTGGCTTTAATAATTCTTTGATTTGTTTGATCTCATTCATCATCATAAGATCAATTTGTGTTCGTCCAGCTGTATCAAAAATTATTACATCTGAACCATTAAGCTTTGCTGCATTGATTGCTCGATTGGTAATATCTAATGGTTGTTGCCCTTCCATTATTGGTAGATGATTAATTTGATTTGTTTCTGCTAAAACTTTTAATTGTTCCTGAGCGGCAGGTCGGTAAACATCTAAACTTACTAGGAAAACTTTTTTATTATATTTTGTTTCAACCAGCTTAGCCAATTTAGCAGCACTAGTTGTTTTTCCAGATCCCTGCAGACCAACTAATAAAATACAAACTGGTGGAACTGCATTAAGGTTAAGCTCTTTGTTTTTTTCACCAAGAAAGTTAACTAATTCATCATAAACAATCTTAACCAACATCTGTCCGGGTGAAGTTGATCGAATAATTTCTTGCCCTATAGCCTTAGGTTTGATTTGTTCAATGAATTCTTTGACAACCGGAAGAGCAACGTCAGCTTCTAATAAAGCTAAACGTATTTCTTTTAAGCCAGAGTCAACCTGCTCTTCGTTTAAAGAAGGGGCTTTTTTAAGTTTAGAGAATATGCTCTCTAATTTATTTGTTAAGTTCTCAAACATTTTATAATCACGCAACACCAATCGCACTAGTGGGCGAACCCTCGCTGACTAGTGTCGATCCTCTTATTTTCTAAGAGCACCGCAAAAACACATGTATTTGCGGAAAGACGGTGAAGCTACAATTTGGGGTTTTAAATGTCAATGAATAATTATACTAATCCATTTATGACGACTATCAGTGCTTTTAAAATGGATGGATTAGGTAATGACTTTTTGATTATAGATCGAAGAGTAAATAACGTCCAATTATCTAAAGAAAAAATTATTGAATTAGCTGATCGAAAAAAAATAGGTTTTGACCAAATTATTTTCATAGAAAAAGAACAAGATAATCAGACACCAATTTTAATTTTTAATTCTGATGGCAACGAGGTTGCGGCTTGTGGAAATGGCACAAGATGTATTGGTTATTTATTGGGTAAAGAAAAAAATTTAAAAAATATACTACTTAAGACTACTGAACGATCTTTAGATACTGAAATTGTCGGAAACTTAATGGTTAAAGTAAATATGGGAAAACCATTATTTAATTGGAAACAAATACCATTAGCTAATGAATTAAATACTGAAGATTTAAGAATAGAAATTAAAGATTCTAATAACAACATATTTAATGAAGGTTTTGCCTTAAATGTAGGTAATCCTCATTTGATATTTTTTGTAAAAAATTGTTTTGATTTTAATTTAAGAGAATTGGGGCCAAAACTTGAGCATCACAAGTTTTTTCCAGAACAATGTAATGTAACATTGGCTCAAATCATTGATAAAAAAAATATTGCTGTAAATGTTTGGGAAAGAGGTGCGGGGCTAACAAAAGCATGTGGAACTGCAGCTTGTGCAACGGCAGTTGCTGGTTTTAAAAAAAACCTAACAGATAGAAATTGCAACATTAAATTTAAAGAAGGAATTTTAAATATTCAATTTGACGAAAATGAAAATATTTATATGACTGGTCCCGTGTCTGAGATTAAAAATATAGAAGTAAATATCTAATATGGGTTTATTAGATAAATTTAAAGCAGGCCTAAGTCGAAGCTCTCAAAATTTATCTTCTGGTTTAAAAAATATTTTTTCTAAGAAAAATATTGATAGTGCTGTATTAGATGAATTTGAAGAACTCTTAATTAGCGCAGATGTTGGCATTGAAACTGTTTCTGAACTTAAAATTGAGTTTGAAAAATTTAAAGTAGATAAAAACCTTTCTGACACAAATAAAATTATAGAGGTTTTATCTGATAAAATATCTGAATATCTACTTCCTTATCAAAGGGATTTACTTTCATTAAATGTGCAAACACCAACGATTATGATTATTTCTGGAGTTAATGGAGTGGGTAAAACAACGACCATTGGTAAACTTGGAAAATTTTTTAAAGATAATAAAAAATCAATTATTTTTGGAGCAGCAGATACATTTAGAGCTGCAGCGATAGAGCAATTGGAGCTTTGGTCAAATAAAATAAATGTAAATATTATTAAATCTGCACCAGGAAGTGATCCGGCCTCTGTAGCGTTTAAAACTGCGACTTATGCAAAAGAACATCAAATTGATATAGCTATGATTGATACTGCAGGAAGAATGCAGAATAAGAAAAATTTAATGGATGAGTATAAGAAAATATTTAATGTTCTTAAAAAAATAGACGTTAACTATCCTAATGAAACTATTTTAGTCTTGGATGCTACCACAGGACAAAATGCTTTAAATCAAGTTGAAGAATTTAGTAAAATACAAAAAATAACAGGCTTAATAATTACCAAGCTTGATAGTACCGCTAAAGGCGGGATCGTCTTAGCAATTTGTAAAAAGTATAAATTACCTATTCTGGCAATTGGTATGGGTGAAAAAGAGAGTGACTTATACCCTTTTGACGCAAAACTATTTGCTAAAGGATTGCTTCAGATTAATTGATTTGTAATCAATAGGTCTGCGGTTAGGATAATAGCCTACGTGCTAATTTACTTTCTTAATTGTTTTTCTTACAAAAAACATTCCTAAAAAAACTAGTAAAGCACCATAGTAATGATAGCTTTGAAGTTCTTCGCCAAATAAAAAGATGCCATAAAAAGCACCGTAAACGGTAAAAAGATATAATGTAAAACCTGTTATGGAAGCACCCAAATATTTTTGGGTTTGAGCATATAAAGAAAAAGCTATTATTCCTGGTGAAATGGCAGCAAAAATTGACCAAAAATAAAATTTTTCATTAAAAACTACTTGTTGAATAAAAATATTTTCGATTAATGAAAATGGAAGTAATGAAAGTGCACCAAAAAAAGCAATGATTGTAAATCTAGAAAACAGACTAAATTTACTCTTCCAGTTTAATAAAAAGACAGCATAGAGCGCCCATCCAATAGCGGCACCCAGCATCCATAAGTCGCCAATTGTAAATTCGAGACCTATTAATAAATTAATGTCTCCTTTTATAATAATTGAAATTACACCCAAAAAACAAAAGGCAAGTCCTAATAATTGTATTTTGTTTAATTTTTCTTTGAAGAAAAATGCTGAAATTAAAATAATGAATATAGGAGATGATGTATAAATAATTCCCATATTAGTAACTGTTGTAGTTTGGCCTGCTAAAAATGGAAAGGCTCCGCAAACACCGCACCCCATCGAACCTAGAAAA
>OAPS01000016.1_pt1 | contig 12305 bp, 13 predicted proteins | sample 1516251 | NCBI WGS metagenome assembly OAPS01 (sample SAMEA3275578, study PRJEB22092) | marine metagenome | biome: Marine; feature: Surface water; material: sea water | collected 2014-06-21T11:30:00+00 | depth 1 m
CGATGACGACGGTGCGGCTCATCAGATCGTGTCCCATTTGGCGGCGTTTATTAAATATCAAAAGATTATCGAAGAATTTCATATTCCCCTATTAGTCTTCGTGAAAAATTATATTCTCATATAGATTATGAAATAGAACTAGCTAATCAAAATCGACCCGCCAATATTTGGGTTAAAATGAATAATCTTGTTGATCAACAAATGATTGATAAATTGTATAGTGCTTCACAGGCAGGGGTAAAAATTAAGTGCCTAATTAGGGGTATTTGTTGTTTGATCCCTGGGGTTAAAGGACTATCCGAAAACATAAAGGTAATAAGTATTGTGGGGAGGTTTTTAGAGCATTCGAGAATTATTTGTTTTGGTAAAGGGAGGTTGCTACCAAGTAAAGATGCAAAAATTTATATATCTTCAGCTGACTGGATGAGTCGAAATTTTGATCGTCGGGTAGAAACTTTAGTTCCTATTGATAATAAAACTATTCATGAACAAATACTTTTTCAAATTATGAATACAGCTATGAATGATAATACCAATGCTTGGATCCTCCAAAATGATGGGAAATACAAAAAAATTTCATCAACAGAGTCAAAAGCTTTAAATTCTCATAAATATTTTATGATTAACCCAAGCCTTTCCGGCAGAGGATCGGCATTGAAGAAAGTCAAAAAAATGACTCAAAAATCATGACAATGATTGTATCAGGAATTATTGTCTGTTTTATTAATTGTATCCTTTTTTTAAATATTTCCCTGTTTCAATTTTTTTTAGTCATCTGTGCTCAAGTACTTTTATATTTTGTAATATATTATTTTCTTGAAGACTACTTGGATAAATCAATTTTTGACTTTGAAGGCTCCTCGCCAATTTTTCGAAAAATTCGCTACAAACTCCAACAAAATATCATGGATAGAGAAAGAAGGGTGGAGCTAGGTGATAAACAAAGTTTAGAGTATCAGGATATTATCAATTCGCTTGATCTCAAATTAGGAATTATTGATGATGATTTTAATCTAATTTTTGTGAACAATAAATTCAAAGAGATCTTTCAGCTAGATAAAGCGGATAGCTTAAAAACAGGACTTAGAGACCTTGCTTTTTCTTCTGAGATAAAATCTTTAATAAATAATAAAGAAAAAAAAACTTTTGAATGGCATCGACCTATTCCTAATAATCAGTATTACGATATCGTCGCATTTCCTGTAAATAATTTTTTTTGCATTGTTTTAAAAAATATTACCAAAATTAGGCAATTGGAGACTGTTCGAAAAGATTTTGTGGCAAATGTTAGTCATGAATTAAAGACACCTTTATCTTCAATTATTGGCTACGCTGAAACCTTGTCGATGACCAATAAAGAAAAAACGAATAATAAATTTATCCAAACCATCCTCGAGCAGTCAACAAGAATGAAAAATTTGATTGAAGATTTACTTAGTCTCAGTACCTATGAAAATCATGAAAAAACAATAACCCCACAGCATTGCAATGTGAGCGAAGCAGTCTCTATCGCTATTAATTCACTCGAGTCGAAGTCCAAAGAAAAAAAGATTGAGATAGTTTTTAATCAACAATCAAAGAGTTGGGCCGTTAGATGCTCGAAACAAGAATTAATACAAATTGCAATTAACATCATTGATAATTCCATTAAATATTCAAAAGAAAATACCCAGATAGTTATTCAATTCAACCTCTTGGATGACCCGTTAAGAAAAAGAGAGTATGTCAATATAACCTTTCAAGACGAAGGGCTAGGCATTGCGGAAGAGCATATTCCAAGACTAACGGAACGATTTTACCGCACGGATGTAGCCCGATCGCGAGAGGTGGGGGGTACAGGATTAGGACTATCAATTGTCAAACACATTCTCAATAATAATGACGGATTGCTTAAAATTTCTAGTAAAGTTGGGGTGGGTTCTACGTTTACCGTTTCTTTGCCTTTATCGAAGTCATAAAACTTTAACATAAGTGTAACAATAGATTTACTTATAACCATTACAAATCGAGGTCTATTAACTTAAATAAAAGGAACTTTAATAATGAAAAAATCAATCGTATCATTATTTGCTCTTGTTGTTTCAACACTTTTTGCTGCTGAATCATTTGCAAGAGACCAAATAAACATCGTTGGTTCATCTACAGTTTACCCTTACGGAACAGTAAACGCTCAAAGACTTGGTGAATCAGGATTTAAAACTCCTACTTACAACCCAACTGGTACTGGTGGTGGAATGAAACTATTCTGTGCTGGTGTTGGTGTTGAGCACCCAGATATCACTGGTGCATCTAGAAATATGAAAGCTAGTGAAGCGGCACTTTGTGCAGAGAACGGTGTAACAAACGTGATCGAAGTAATGTGGGCTAACGACGGAATTACATTTTCGCACTCAAACACAGCTGAAGATTTCGCTCTAACAAGAAAAGATATTTGGAAAGCTATGGCAGCATATGTTGTGGTTGACGGTAAAATAGTAGAAAACCCATACTCATCATGGAATGAAATCAGAAGCGATCTTCCTGATTACAAAATTGAAGTACTAGTTGCCCCTCCATCATCAGGAACAAGAGATGCTTTTGACGGTGGTGTAATGGAAAAAGGTTGTGAACTTCCTGAAGATAGGGAAGATGACTGCGTTCTTTACAGAGAAGACGGAAGAATCATTGAAATGGGTGAGAACGACACTCTAATCGCACAAAAATTGAACGAAGATAACCAGCGTTTTGGTTACTTTGGTTACTCTTATCTTAAAGATAATGGTGACAAGCTAAAAGCTGCAAGCGTTGAAGGTGTTCAGCCAACAGGTGAGACAATTGCTTCTTATGAGTATCCAATGGCAAGACCATTATTCATCTACTTAAAAGCGGACCACATTGGTGTTGTACCTGGTATCCAGGAATTTGCACAAATGATGGCAAGTGAAGAAGCGATTGGTGATAATGGTTATCTAACAAAAATTGGTGCTGCTCCTATGGTTCCTGAGTTAATATCAAGAGTTAGAAACATCACTGATAACTTAGATCCAATGGGTTTCAGCATTGAGGCATGTGCAAATAAAGAGCACCCACTTAAAGATGCTGGTTACGCTTTCTCAGGAAAACTTTGCCCATAATCCTTTAAAATTTATTATAAAAAGGGGTGGGAATTTCCACCCCTTTATCCAAAAAACCTTATAAAATAAATAACAATGGTCTACTTCGCTCTCCTCCTCCTCTTCATCGTATCCTATAGTTTCTATTATTTTGGCAAAAATAGAGCGCTTAAAATTAAGTTTACCGGTAATGCAAAGCTAGCATCTCTACCTGACTACTACGGTTATTTTTTGGTTTTAGTAGTCTTTATTCCATCTTTAATTATATGGTTTGTTCTACTTCTCTTCAAACCAACCTTCCAAGAGCTTTACGTTCTCTCTCCCGCACTGTTCCCAGATATCGCGCAGTGGAGTGATTCAAAACTGGGCTTAATTATGAATAAGATTTCCAACTTAGCTGTAATTGTCAATATTCCAGAAACAGATTTATTAGCGGGACAAAAATCTTTGGTAAATATGTCCTCAGATAATGAAATAATCGCCGCTAGAAACCTTGCCTCTTTTGACAGTATTTACGGTTGGTCTATCGTTATCGTTTTTATTTTACTCCCGATAATTTTGGGATTAACAGTCTCAAGATTTATAAATCAAAAACTTAACGTTCAGCCCATTGTTGAAAACATAATCATTAATGTAATTCGATTTAGCTCTATCGTCGCCATTTTAGTGACTTTTGGTATTTTCTTTTCCCTTATTTTTGAAGCTTTCAAATTCTTTCAATACGTCAACTTCGTAGACTTTTTCTTTAATACCTCATGGAACCCGAACCGTGCTTGGGTGATTAGTAGTGGCGAAACTGTTGATCCTGAGATTTTGAAGGATGCGTTTGGCTGGGTACCCTTGCTGACAGGAACTCTTTTAGTAGGATCGGTTGCCATGTTTGTAGCTTTACCTTTAGGATTAGCTTCTGCTATTTATTTGGCTGAATACGCCTCAAACAGAGTCAGAGATGTTGCTAAACCCATCATTGAAATCCTAGCGGGCATTCCCACTGTTGTTTATGGTTTTTTTGCAGCATTAACTTTAGCCCCGATGTTGAAAAACTTTGGTGACTCTGTTGGTATAGACATATCTGCTGAAAGTGCGCTTGCGGCCGGTTTGGCCATGGGCGTGATGATTATTCCTTTTGTGTCCTCACTAAGCGATGACGTTATTCGCTCTGTTCCAAATTCATTACGTGATGGATCTTATGCGCTAGGTGCAACAAAATCAGAAACAATTAAAAAAGTAATTATACCAGCCGCTCTTCCAGGAATAATGGGATCATTTTTATTGGCAGTTTCTAGAGCTATTGGAGAAACTATGATTGTGGTGATGGCTGCAAGTTTGAGAGCAAATTTAACTTTTAATCCTTTAGAGCCGGCTACAACTATTACTACTCAAATTGTTACGGCATTAATTGGTGACGTTGAATTTGAAAATCCCAAAACCTTAGTTGCATTTGCTTTGGGACTGTCCTTATTCATTATGACATTAATTCTTAACATTGTTGCTATAACTATAGTTAGAAAGTATCGAGAGAAATATGACTAGTATTAAAAAAAGATTGCAAGCTGAAAGACGATTTAAATTTTACGGACAGTTGGGCGTTTTCTTATCTCTGCTTTTCGTCACACTTTTAATGTTAAAAATCTTTACTACTGGAAGCGGCGCCTTTTTCAGAACCACAATTGAGGCCGATGTTTTTTTTGATCCTGCCTATATGTCAGTAGATCAAAACTCCACTAAAAAAGAAATTTCAAGAGCGTCTTTTGAAGCCTTAGCCGATAGCGTTGTTAGTAGTAACTTTAAAAACTTAGATGATGCCAACTTTATCAAAGTTAGAGAAATGTTTACACGACGTTTCGATTATCAATTAAGAGATCATTTTTTAAATAATAAAGATGACTTTAATAAAACCATCACCTTAGACATTACGGCCTCATCAGATCTCGATCAAATCGTTAAAGGCAATTATCCAAGAAACGTTCCTGAGGCGCAACGAAAAATCAATGACTATCAATTATCTGTCTTAGATGAATTAACCGATCAAGATCGTATTGGTTCTACTTTTAACTTCTGGTTTTTTACGAACGGAGACTCCAGAGACCCTGAAACAGCGGGTATCTGGGGTGCGATAATGGGTTCTTTTTACGCCCTCATGGTATGTCTTGCCTTCGCCTTTCCGATTGGTCTTTTCGCTTCAGTTTATTTGGAAGAATATACAAAACCGGGAAGAATTACGGATTTAATTGAAGTCAATATTAATAACCTAGCGGCTGTCCCTTCAATCGTATTTGGTTTGCTGGGTCTTGGAATGTTAATCGGGGTATTCAACATGCCATTTCAGGTCCCGCTGGTTGGGGGGCTGACACTTGGATTCATGACATTGCCAACAATCATTATTGCGTGCCGCTCCTCATTAAGAGCAGTGCCGCCCTCTATTCGACATGGCGCTCTGGCACTAGGGGCTACTAAAACACAAGCAACTTTTCACCATGTTGTTCCCTTGGCCCTACCTGGAACGTTAACGGGAACAATTATAGGTATGGCGCAGGCACTAGGGGAAACCGCCCCCTTGTTAATGGTAGGGATGGTCGCGTTTGTGATGGAAATTCCGGGGGGACCACTCGATCCTGCTACAGGTCTTCCTTCTCAAATTTATTTGTGGTCAGAAAGCGCCGAGAGAGGTTTCATTGAGAAAACGTCTGCGGGCATCATGCTACTGCTACTTTTTTTAATTGTAATGAATTTAACTGCTGTTTTAATAAGAAGAAAGGTTGAGGTTAAATGGTAGAGAAGAATATGAACTATGCATTAAAGACAAACAATGTTTACGTGCACTATGGAAATAAAATGGCCATAAATAATGTGGCGATTGATTTCCCGAAAAATGAAGTGACCTCTTTAATCGGCCCTTCTGGTTGTGGAAAGTCAACTTTCTTGAGATGTTTGAATAGAATGAACGATGTGATTGATAGCTGTAAGGTGGAAGGTTCCTTTATTATGAATGACTCCATTGATATTTACAGTAAAGACATGCCTATAGAAAGTTTAAGAGAAAAAATTGGAATGGTTTTTCAAAAGCCTAACCCATTTCCTAAAAGTATCTACGAAAACGTTGCTTACGGTCCAAAAATTCATGGCATTGCTTCTTCTCAAAGCGAGCTTGATGAACTAGTCAAAGAATCACTTCATCGTGCAGGTCTTTATGAAGAGGTTAAAGATCGATTAATGGATGTCGCCACAGGGCTTTCGGGAGGTCAGCAACAGCGTCTTTGTATAGCAAGAGCCATTGCTATTAAACCGGAAATTATTCTGATGGATGAGCCATGCTCGGCTTTAGACCCGATTGCAACGGCCAAAATAGAAGAATTAATTAATGAACTTAAAGAAAACTATACTATTATCATTGTAACACATTCTATGTCACAAGCTTCGCGAGTATCATCCAAAACAGCCTTTTTTCATCTAGGTAATTTGATTGAGCAGGGCGATACCACTAAAATTTTTACCAAGCCTGACAAAGAACAAACTAATGATTATATAACAGGAAGATTTGGTTGATAATGAATACACATACCGATAAAAATTTTGAAAATAGACTTACCGTTATTCGTGACCAGCTTAGTGAGATGAGTGCCATTGTGGAAAAACAACTGTCGTTAGCCACAGCGTGTATCAAATCCAAAGACAGTGATTGTCTGGAGACAATCAAAAAATTAGATTTAGAAGTCGATGATTTTGAAAAAACCATTCGTGATGATTGTTTTGAAGTCCTAACCCTTCATCAGCCTGTTGCAAGTGACCTGAGATTAGTTTTTACTGCCTTAAAGGTTTCAAAAGAAATGGAAAGAATTGGCGATCATTGCCGAGGTCTTTCAAACAAAGCCATATCGACGAAATCCAATTTAGATCCAGAGATCATTGACTCTCTATCTTCTCTTGGCAGCTCGGTTCATGCGTTAACACATGAAGTGTTTGATAGTCTTTTTAAAGGCAATGAAGAAAAAGCGAAAGAATCTTGGAGAAGAGATTTAGAAATAGACAAGTTGTACAAATCTATCCTGAAAACTCTTATTGACAAGATGGAAAAAGATGACGCCCTAATTGAATCAGGCACACAACATATTTTAATCGCTAAATCGTTAGAGAGAATTGGTGATCACGCAGCAAATATTGCAGAAGAAGTCATTTTCAATATTTCAGGGCAATACCAAGATCTTGAAAAAATAAAAATCTAAAAGATGGCCAACGATAAGGTTTTGATTGTCGAAGATGAAAAACCTATTTCTGAATTAATTGGTTTTCACCTCGACTCTCAGAATTATATAACTAAATTTGCTTATGACGGAGAGTCTGCAGTAGAGACAATTGAGTCATGGTTACCTGATTTGGTTGTATTAGACTGGATGCTTCCAAATATTTCTGGCATTGAAGTTTTAAAAAGAATTCGCCGCAAAGATGCATCAAAAAATATTCCTGTCATTATGTTGACCGCGAAAGGCCAAGAAGACGATAAGGTTCGAGGATTTGAATTGGGCGTGGATGATTACATACTAAAACCCTTTTTGCCCAGCGAACTCCTAGCGAGAGTTAAAGCGTTACTGCGTCGATCCAAAAAAAGAGAAAATGACGATAACCTTGTCTTCCAAGACATTGAAATTAATTTAACAACGCGACGAGCCAAACGCGAAGGAAGAAAACTAAACCTTGGTCCCACTGAATTTAATCTGCTTAAGTTTTTTATTGAAAACAAAGGCCGCGTTTTTTCTCGTCAACAATTGCTCGATAACGTTTGGTTAAACGACGCATATGTTGAGCCCCGAACAGTCGACGTTCATATTCGCCGTCTTCGAAAAGAACTAAACCTTTCCGGGGGAAAAGATTTTATTCGTACAGTTCGTTCGGCGGGCTACTCCATCGACGCGGAGTCCTAAATGCTCAATATCCTAGTGGTGTGTACAGGAAACTCCTGTCGATCAATAATGTTAGAGGGTTTGCTTAATCATTACGGCAAAGATTATTTCCAAGCCTATAGCGCCGGAAGTAATCCGGCTGGCTATGTTCATCCGATGAGTATTAAAACATTGGAAAAAGCAGGCATCACCTTATCTAATTATAAAAGCCAATCGTGGGATGAATTTAGTAGGATAAATTTTGATTTGGTTATTACTGTGTGTGATAACGCAGCCGGTGAGGCCTGTCCTGTTTATTTAAGTAGCGCTCCCAAATTACATTGGGGGGTTGAAGATCCCGCGAAGTTTCAAGGAAGTGAAAAAGAAATTGAAAATGAATTTCAAAGGATCTTCTCTATTCTTGCGAAACGAACCCACGCAATGATTGAAATATATAAAGAAGAAAAATCAATCAACCCTCAAAGTTTAGAAAAAATTAAAAGCTTAATCTAAGCTTAATAATTAATTAATAAACTTAGCTATATTTCTTTTTGGAAGACTGATTTTTTTTTCGACATACAATTTTTCCTCCTCTGGGAATTTTAAAAGTTAAGATTTTTTCTCAAATATTCGCGTGTAGAAATGATAGGCGAACACCATTCCTAAGGCTTGAGAGGCAATAAAAAAAAGGACAGTGGATGGATGAATTCCGGCAAAAGACTCTGTAAACATTCGAGATATTGTTACAGCAGGATTAGCAAAGCTGGCAGATGAAGTAAAGATAATCGCAGCAGAAATATAGATACCTACATTGAAAGCCACAATATTTTTGCCATCTGCTCTGGATAGCAAAATGACCATGAGCAATCCAAAAGTAGAAAAGATTTCAGAGATATAAATATTAGTCCCGCTTCTAATATTGGATGAAACATCAACCATATTAAGTCCGAAGAAAAAGTTAGCAAAAATCGTGCCTAGGATAGCTGCCATACACTGGATGACTATATAAATGACTAAATCTCTGGAGGATAATTCTCCTTTAAAAAAAAATAATAGAGATACGATGGGGTTGAAATGAGCCCCAGAGTAGTTTGCAAACATTCTAATTAAAAAAATTAAAGTAAATCCAATAACTACTGCATGGCTGAACAGAATTACCATTTGATCATCAGTGTACTGTTGACCAGCAATTCCTGAACCGACTATACTCAATAGGAGAATAAAGGTGCCCAGAAATTCAGAGATGTACTTTTGCATTTTGAAAAACCAATTTAATATAATTTTCATAAATATATTATGAATTTTTAGTTACATAACTCGATGCCTTCTCTAGTTTCCAAAAAGCAGAGATTAATTATTGAAAAAATGGTCTTAAAGGGAATGTCAGTTTAAAAATATTTTACTTATATCTAATATAACCACTGCACTATAGGCAACCAACGCTAAAAAAATTGCCGCAGATCCTAGATCTTTGGCCTTTTTAATTTTATTTGACCTATCCATTGTGATCTTATCACACGTGTATTCAATTCCCGTATTAAGTGCTTCAATGCTTAAAATTAATAAAGGCAACACTATAAGCCAAATGATCATATTTAAATCAGGTTGCATTAGAAAAATATAAAGAATTGAAAAAATAAATAGAAGAAGTTCTCGTCGCGCAGCTTTTTCTTCATATAAAATTTTTAATCCATCAATAGAACACCAAAAAGCATCGAGGATATTTTTATTTTTGTGATCCATGATTATTCAATAAATGCGCTTAATTCTTGCTGGTCGATAGTTTTGAAAGTCTATTTCATCTAATCGAGAATAAAAGGTGTTTACTTTGTTTTGATGATCATCCAGTTTGATGGTAATGGAGTCTTTGAGGATAGCTATTTCTTCTTTCAATGAACGGATCTCACTTTGAAAGGAATGCAGTTCGGGTTCGACATTCAGTCCATTAAATTGTTTATTGATTTGCTGCAAATTTAAATCGTTTTGAAAAATTTGAGCATACTGTTTCACCTGATCTTTAATTTTTAAAACTGTTTTTTCAAAAAGATTAAATTTTTTTTCAATTCTTTTAAGTTTCTTTTCTTGTTCAAGTTGACGTTTTTTCAATTTTTTGCTGAGAATAATCTGAGGAGCGATGGATTTCTTTACAACAGATTTTAGCGAATCTTTGTTCAAATCTATTTTTATTTTAAAGGAAAAAGATTCAGCGATGTATGAAAATTTTGTTAAATTATTTCTTGTTTTTTTTATTGTTTATCTTTTTTTCTACGCGCCAACGTAAATTGCTGCGAACAATATACCCAATACAGTTCTTGGAGCCACAGCGACAGGGATGGTCCTCAAAACAATCCATGTCATATCCGTAGTCATAGGTCAATTCCTCACCTTTTTTAATGTTTTTAATAGCATTAATCCAAATTTTACCACGCACAATATCGGTCTCACAATTGGGATCACAAGAGTGGTTAATATATTTTGCTAAATTCCACGCTACTTTTCCATTGATATCGTATCGTTCATTTAAGGTAAAAATATAAACAGCTCCTACGGTTCCCTGCTTTTTATTTGCCGCTATATGCACATCCGCAATCTTATCAGATTGAGCTTTAGTAATTTTTAAACCCCGATATTCAATAATTCTAGCGCCAGGCTCGATGTCATATTTTGCAAAAAGTCCATTTGCATGAATTTTCGAATTTTTACGAACATATAGTTTTTGATCTTTCGCCATTTAATAAAACTTTAACATGTCTCTTTATAATCTCGGTAAGAATCTATGGAAGTTACCAAGCACCGCTCTATTTTTATTTCAGATGTGCATATTGGCATACGTGCTTCAAAAGTAAAGGAGCTGTTACATTTTCTGAAATATAATGACTGTGATCACTTATATCTATTAGGCGACATTATTGATGGATGGCGTTTAAAAAAAAATTGGTTTTGGAATTCTGACTTTAATACATTCATTCAAAAAATTTTACGTAAAGCCCGCTCCGGCACTAAAGTATATTATATTCCAGGAAACCATGATGAGGTTATTGCTGATTATTGTGGTTTTTCTTTTGCCAATATAAAAGTTCGTAAAAATAGAATCCATACAACCGCTGATAATAAAAAACTACTCTTAATGCATGGCCATGAGTTTGATGGAATAGTTTTAAATTCAAAATGGTTAGCAAAAATTGGCGCTGCCCTTTATGACTACTCTGTTTGGTTTAATAATATTTTAAACTTCTTTCGAAGAAAGCTTGGTTTTTCCTATTGGTCCTTATCAGGATATTTAAAGACGCGGGTAAAAGATGCTCAAAGGTTTATAGAAAATTTTGAAAATGCCTGTCTGGAGAGAATTAAAAAAAATAATTGTGATGGAATTGTTTGTGGTCATATTCACCATCCACAAATAAAAAAAATTGGAGATAAAACATATCATAACTTAGGAGATTGGGTCGATAGTTGTAGCGCAATGGTTGAGGATTTTAATGGTAACTTGAAGCTAGTTTTTTGGGATGAAAAAAAAATACAGTCCTTAGAAACACAAACTGTCAATAAGGTATCCGCAGCTTGAAATTATTGCTTGTTACAGATGCTTGGAAACCACAAGTTAACGGCGTTGTTCGTTCTTATTTAAACACAATACCGGAGCTTGAAAAAATGGGTATGCAGGTGGAGGTTATTCATCCTGAACTTTTTAAGCTTCGTTTTGGCCTACCTTCCTACAATGAAATTAAAGTTGTTATCACTCGCAAAAAAACACTAAAAAATATGATGGATAAGATCAATGCTGACCATATCCACATCGCCACCGAGGGGCCTTTAGGTTTCTTGGCCAGAAAAATATGCTTGGCAGAAAAAAAAACTTTTTCCACTTCTTTTCACACGCGTTTTCCGGAGTACATTCAACAACGTACAAAAATTCCTGCTAGTTTTTTTTATTTCTTCTTAAAACATTTTCATAACAAAGCAAAAAAAGTTTTGGTTCCAACGCCGTCTATGCAAGCGGAACTCATAAAAATGAATTTTAAAAATACGGTAGTTTGGTCTAGGGGCGTTGATCATGAAAAATTTGGTCATTATCAAAAGCTAGATCTAGGATCTGGACCAATATTTTCCTATATTGGTAGAGTGGCTACTGAAAAAAATATTCAAGCTTTTTTAGATTTGGATCTAGAGGGCACTAAAGTCGTCGTTGGTGATGGACCCCTGCTCAATAAACTTAAAAAAAAATATCCAGATGTAAAATTTACAGGTTATCAGTTTGGGCAGGATTTAGTAAATTACTATGCTAGTTCAGATGTAATGGTTTTTCCTAGTAACACCGATACCTTTGGCAATGTCG
>OAPS01000017.1_pt1 | contig 11545 bp, 10 predicted proteins | sample 1516251 | NCBI WGS metagenome assembly OAPS01 (sample SAMEA3275578, study PRJEB22092) | marine metagenome | biome: Marine; feature: Surface water; material: sea water | collected 2014-06-21T11:30:00+00 | depth 1 m
CAAAAATCCCTCTACGGTGTCCTTTAGCAGCCAAATACAACCATTCGATAGTTTTAATTTTACATCTAACGACACAGAAATTTTTATAACCACTTTCACTTTCTTCTTTTGTATAATCAAAGCTGTCATATTTTTTTTCTAAACCAGAAGTAGGTATTTCAGATAAAGTTCCAGGGCCATCTTTTACTAAGTAGCATTTTCTGCTGATATGCTGTGTTTTAGACCACGCTTCTTTAGTAACATCATCATTTTGATGAATGGTACATGTAGATTTAATTCTAACCTGTATTTTTTCTTCCTTATCATAAAATAAAAAAGCACAGTTTGGATTAGATTGAACTTTTGGAATTTTAGAAGATCTTAGATCACTATGAAATTGAACAAAGCTATTTTCTTGATCTGCTTTTCTTAAAACAACGACGCGCCCATCAATATCTTCAGCATTACCACAAATAAAGACAGGTGTTCTAAAGTTAGATGTTCGGTTAGTTATAGCTTGAGTTAAAAGCTCCCAGATCTTTTTTTCAATCTCTTTTGGATCTTCGTAGTAACTTACTTGATCAGCCACTATTTATTTTTTCTTTTTTAATAAAGCTATTAAGCTAGAACTATCCCAACGGTTTCCACCCATTTTTTGAACTTCAGCATAAAAACCATCAATCATAGTTGTGATTGGAACTGGTGAACCATTTCTCTTAGCTTCTTCCATTGCAATCTTAAGATCTTTTCTCATCCAATCAACAGCAAAACCATAATCAAATTTATCAATCACCATTGTTTTTGATCGATTATCCATTTGCCAAGATTGAGCAGCACCTTTTGAAATTGTTTCAACAACATCATCAATGTTTAAACCAGCATTAATTCCAAAGTTTAAGGCTTCTGCTAAACCTTGAACTGCTCCTGCTATACACATTTGGTTCATCATCTTAGTTAATTGACCACTTCCTGGTCCGCCTAATAATTTTGCTTTTTGACTGTAGCAAGCAATAATGGGTTCTGCTTTTTTAAATGCAGCTTCATCGCCACCAAGCATCACAGTTAATTTTCCACTCTCAGCTCCAGCTTGTCCACCAGATACTGGGCCATCTAAAAAATGAAACCCTTTATCTTTTGCAGCTTTATAAAGTTCTCTTGCTACTAAAGCAGATGCTGTAGTGTTATCTACATACACAGAGTCTTTTTTAGCTGTGTTGTATAATCCATCTTTGCCAATTGAAACTTCTCTAAGGTCATCATCATTTCCAACACAAGTAAAAATGAAATCAGAATCTTTTGCTGCTTCAGCAGGAGTGTCCGCAGCTTTGCCTTTGTATTCTTTTACCCATTTTTCTGCTTTTGCTTTTGTCCGATTAAACACCGTTACATCGTGACCTGCTTTTGATATAAAACCTGCCATAGGGTAACCCATGACTCCTAATCCAATGAAAGAAACTTTATAGCTCATAATAATGATTTACCTCAGTTTAAATAAAAAAGTTATTTTGTATGGGTTTATATTTACATTTTTTTCCTGTTTTGGACAGAGTTTTTTTATAGGTTTATTTAATCCAAGCATTCGAAGTGAACTAAACATAGGACAGGGTCAATTTGGCACAATTTATGCATTAGCCACTCTTTGTTCGAGTTTATTATTAATCTGGTTTGGTAAAAAGATAGATGAATTTAGATTATTTTATTATGCGTTGACTGTAATCATACTTTTATTTTTTTCAGCTTTATTTTTTTCATTCATTTCAAACATTTATCTTTTATTTCTCGGCATATTCTTTCTCCGATTTTCCGGGCAAGGTTTAATGATTCATACGGCTTCAACAGCCATTTCAAGATTCTTTGATCAATCAAGAGGAAAAGCTCTAAGTACGATTTGGTTTGGTCTTTCCACAGCAGAATTTATGATGCCTTTATTAATTACTTTTATCTTATCTTTATTTTCTTGGAGGATGGTTTGGCAAGGAATAGGGTTATTAATCATTTTAGTTTTACCTTTATTAATTTTTTCTACGATTAGAAACATTAGCTTTGAGTCTAGAGAAGAGAATTCAAATAATTTAACAGGAAGAAAAGCAGAATTAAAAATTAAAGATTGGACAAGAAAAGAAGTTTTATTTGATTTTAAGTTTTATATTATTACTTTAACTATGCAGGTGATGCCTATGGTTGCAACAGGCACATTCGTTTATCAAACCTTTATCTCGGAGTCTAAGAATTGGGGTTTATATATTTTTGCACAATCATTTATGGCTTATTCCATTGTTTCGTTGATCACTTTATTCTTTTCAGGTTTTTTAGTTGATAAATTTACTAGTAGAAAATTAATTCCTTTTATGAACATTCCATTAATTATTGCATTAATGGTGCTTACTTTTTTAGATCATCCATATACGGCATTTATATTTTTAGGTTTAGTTGGTGCATCTAACGGATTAGCAAATGTTCTAGGCTCTTCCACTTGGGCAGAACTTTATGGCGTGAGATTTATTGGAAGCATCAAAGCTTTAACAACGGCAATTATGGTATTTTCAACAGCTTTGGGAACTGCAATTTTTGGTTATTTAATTGATCACGGTTTTACCATTGAAGGGATAGCTTTTACCTGTGCTTCTTACATACTTTTTGTAACCATCTTACTTTTACTCTTTAGAAAAAGATTTGAACCTGTCGTTTTATCAAATTAAACTTGATTTATTAGGCTCAATTGAATAAATAACCTCATCATGGCACGAATTACCGTAGAAGACTGTTTAGACAAAGTAGATAATCAATACGATCTAGTTTTATTAGCAAAAGAAAGAACGACACAGTTAAACGCTGGAGCAGAGATGTTAGTTCCAGAAGATAACGATAAAAAAACTATTATCTCATTAAGAGAAATTGCTGAAAACAAAGTTACGGTTGCTGATTTAGAAAAAAGTGCAATTTTAAGATTACGAAAAGAACCTGATGAAAATTTAGAACAAGAAGAAGTTGAAGAGGAAGAAAATGATGACTTTGAAAATTTATACAAAGGTCAAATTTCAAAAAGTGGTATTGCCATTCTTCCATCAAAAAGAACTAGAAAAATTCCTGAAGTGAAGAAAGAAGCTGATATTAATTTAGCCGACGCAGTAGCTGAAGAACAAGAAGCTCAAGCAGAAGAAGTTCTAGCAGATGAACCTCTTGAACTAAAAGAAGAAGTAACCGAATAATCCACACAATGAAAAAGACTATATCTGTAGCTCCCATGATGGACTGCACAGATAGACATGAAAGGTATTTTCTAAGTCTAATCAGTAAGCACGTTCAGCTTTATTCAGAGATGATTGTCTCAAACGCAATCATTAAAGGTGATAGAGATAAACTGCTTTCATTTAAGAAAGTTTCTAATCCAACCATACTTCAGTTAGGCGGTTCAAATCCTAAAGAACTTGCTGAAGCTTGTAAAATTGCAGAGCCTTATGGATATGATGAAATTAATCTTAACTTAGGTTGTCCAAGTAAAAAAGTTCAAAAAAATAAATTTGGTGCCTGCTTAATGAAAGAACCAAAACTTGTAGCAGAGTGCGTAGGTTCTATGATTAACGCAACTAAATTACCTATCTCCATTAAAACAAGAATTGGCTATGACGATGTGGAAGATTTTGATTTTTTAAAGAATTTTATTTTAACTTTAAAAAAAGAAGGGGTTAAAAAATTTATTATTCACGCCAGAAGAGCCATCTTGCAAAAATTAAGCCCAAAGCAAAATTTATCTATACCGCCTTTAAAATATGATTTTGTTTATAATCTTAAAAAAGAATTTAAAAATGACGAGATTATTATTAATGGTGGAATTACTGAAACTAATCAGATCAAAGATCATTTAACAAAAGTAGATGGTGTTATGATTGGTAGAGCGATATATCATTCTCCATATTTTTTGGCTGATATAGAAAAAGATATTTTTAATAACGATGATGTGCCAACTAGATCAGAGGTGATGGAACAATTAATTCCATACATTCAATCTGAAACAAAAAAAGGTGTTCAGTTGAACCATATTATGAGACATACAGTTGGATTATTTCATGGTCAAACAGGTTCTCGACAATGGAAACAATATTTGTCAAAAAATATGTGCATTAGAGATGCAGACATTCAAAAAGTTGATCACATTATGGATCAAATTAAAAATAATAATCTTTCTTCCTCTTTAGGAGCATAATCTGGAAACGCTTAGCCAAAGTGAAATATTATTCTTTGTAGGCTTAATGGTTCTAACAGCCATACCTGTTGGATTCTTTGCTGGTCTATTTGGTATTGGTGGGGGGTTAATTTCAGTTCCTTTTCTTTATTATCTATTCAATTCATTTGGAATGGATCCTAATTATGTAATGCATTTAGCTGTTGGAACTTCATTTTCAATAATCATTCCAACTTCAATTGTATCAGTGATGACACATCACAAATTTAAGGCAGTCGATTTTGATATTGTTAAAAGCTATGGCTTATTCGTTGTGATCGGAGTTATATTTGGGACCATATTTGCAGCCAGCATAAAAACGAAACCATTGGTTTTATTCTTCTCAGTTGTAGTTTTTATCTTAGCTTTTTATCTTCTCTATTTAAAAGAGAAAGAGACCAACATTAAGCTTACAATAAAATTATCTTCAAAAATATTTTTTGGTTTCCTTGCTGGATTTATTTCAGCGCCGATGGGAATAGGTGGGGCGGTAATGAATGTACCAATTTTGAAATTCTTTGGTTATTCAATTAATAATGCAATTGGAAGCGCTGCTGCCATAGGTTTTTTAATTGCAGTTTTTGGTGCTGGAGGTTTTTTAATTTCTGGAAGTTATTTAGATGTTAATATGCCTTTAAGCATTGGATTTTTAAATATACCTGCCTTTCTAATCTTTATACCTATAACTACTTTTATGGCTAGGATTGGTGCTAAAACAGTTCATAAGATCGACAAACAAAGAATAAGTAAATATTTTGGATTCTTTTTAATCGTTATTGGTTCAAAATTTTTATTTGAATATTTTAAACTTTAATGGAAAAAGTTAGTAAAAGTTTTTTAAAAGACTCTCACTTCATCACTGAACTCAAGCTTTGTAGCGTTAGATTAATTGATAATGCAAAATTTCCGTGGGTTATTTTAATACCAAAAAGAAAAAAGGTTACTGACATTCATCATCTAAATACAAAAGACCAAAAAGCTTTAATTACTGAAATAGTTTTTGTTTCAAAACTTATGCAAAAAACATTTAAATCATTTAATACAAATGTTGAAAAGATTGGTAACGTTGTACCTCAACTTCACATTCATGTAATTGCTAGATCCAAAAAAGATAGTTCATGGCCACTTTCAGTGTGGGTAATTAAAAAGAAAACTTATTCTGCAAAAAATTTAAACCAAACTATAAATAAATTAAAAAAAGCTTTTAAAGTTTAAGTTTTATGCAAGTAATTAATGATCAATCCTGTTCATGGATTAACGATTTAGAACCAAGAAAAAAATATAAATCACTAAAGAATGATGAGACATGTGATTTTATAATTATTGGTGCCGGTTACACGGGGTTATCAGCAGCAAGATCACTTGCAAAGATTAATCCTGATAAAAAAATTATAATTGTAGATGCCCAACTTGCTGGAGAAGGAGCAAGTGGAAGAAATTCTGGTTATTTAGTAGACACAACTTTAAACGAAGGGTTCGTTTCTACAAAAGATTTGTCTGTATATCAGAATAAAACAAAGCTTTATCAAACAGGAATTTCTACTGTAAAAAAATATATCGAAGAACATCAAGTGGATTGTGATTGGAATGAATGTGGAAAATATTATGCTTCATCAGACCTTAATGATTTAAAGATTTTAGAAAATTTCAGCAAAATATTAAAAATACAAAATATAGAACATAAGATTCTTCAATCTAATGAGTTAGAAAAGCTATTAGGTACGTCTTTTTATAAAGTAGGGCTTTACACAAGCAGCGGCGTTTTATTGCATCCCGGTAAATTAGCTAGATCAATGATCAAAACACTACCTATAAACGTTGAACTTTTTGAAAACACTCAATTATTAAATTGGGCAGAACAAAATGGTAAAATAATTTGTAATTTTGAAAGTTACAAAATTGAATCTAAAAAAATAATTTTTTGTACTAATGGATTTTTGTCTAGTTTAGGTATTAAGCAAAGATATAATTTTCCAATCTCATTATCCGCAAGCACAACAAGAATTTTGAATAAAAATGAGCTTGATATAATGGGTAATCCAAGTGAATGGGGAGTTCTATCTGTAAAACCTATGGGCGCAACAGTAAGACTGACAAAAGACAAAAGAATAACAATTAGAAATACAGCTGAGATAAATAATTCATTTTCAATGAATGCAGATGAATTAGAAAAAAGAAAACAGTTTCATTTAAAAGGGTTAAAAAAAAGATTTCCTTTTCTATCAAATGATATCATTGAACATACTTGGTCTGGCATTGCTTGTCGGAGTGCTAATGGAGCGCAAATTTTTGATCAATTAAGTAACAATGTTTACGTCGCTGGTTGCTTTAATGGTGCTGGCATTGGACTTGGAACTTTATTCGGAGAACAAATTGCGCTTAAAGCATCAAATATTAATTCCTCTGAAATAGAATTAATAGAGTCTCAATTAAAACCTAGTTGGCTACCACCACAACCTTTTTTAAATTTAGGAATTAAAGCGAAATTATTACTTGAAAGATATAAAGCAAAAAGTGAAATTTAAATATGCTTAGTTATAGGCACGTATTTTAATTAATTCATCTCAATTAAATTTTTTGATCGTATTCACCAATTTTCCCAGACTTTTGTAACAAATCATCAATGAATTCGAATATCTTTTTCTTTCTTTCATCCGTTGTTGGACTCTCTGTAACTACTACTAAAGAAGGCTTATTAGACGAAGCTCTTATTAATCCCCACGACCCGTCTTCAAGTGAGAACCTAATACCATTAACGGTTAAAATATCAGTTATTAATTGATTATCTATTTTAACTTTATTTTTTTTTAAATTTTCAATCGTTTTAACTAATTCATCAACTAATTCATATTTTTCTTCATCTTTACAGAATGGTGCCATAGTTGGAGTTTGATAAGTCTTAGGAAGTTCATTTATGATTTCATTTAATTTTTTATTTTGATTATCAAGTAAGTGACAAATTTGAATTGCTGAATTAATTCCGTCATCATATCCATAACCAAGAGGTTGATTAAAGAAAAAATGACCACTCTTCTCAAAACCAGCTAGAGCTTTTTCTAAATTTACTTTTCTTTTAATATGTGAATGTCCTGTCTTCCAATAAATAGTTTCACAATTATTTTTTTTTAGAATATCATCTTGCTTATATAAACCTGTTGATTTTACATCTACAACAAATTTTGATCCTTTGTGTTGTTCAGATAAATTTCTAGCAATTAATAATCCAATTTTATCTGAGTAAATTTCATTACCTTTATTATCAATTACTCCAACTCTATCTCCATCACCATCAAAACCAAAACCTATATCAGCATCATTCTCTTTAACTGTTTTAGCAATTTCATGAAGCATTTTTAAATCTTCAGGATTTGGATTATATTTTGGAAAAGTAAAATCTAAATTACAGTCTAATTCTATAACTTCACATCCAATTCCTCTTAAAATCTCTGGAGCAAAGACACCAGCGGTTCCATTTCCACAAGCAACAATTGCTTTAATTTTCTTTTTTATTTTATTCTTTGAAATTAAATCTTTTATATAAATATTTTTAAAATCTTTTATTTTTTTCTCATTTCCTTTGCCTGAAATAAATTTTTTATTTAGAGTTATATCTTTTAATTCTTTCATTTCTTCAGGTGCATGTGTTAATCCTTTTCGAATTCCCATTTTTACGCCTGTCCAACCATTTTCATTATGGCTAGCTGTAACCATAGCAATGGCATCTGCGTTTAGATTAAATTGAGCGAAATAAACTGTGGGAGAAAGTGCTAAATCTACGTCTTCAATAAAGCAGCCTGTTGAAATCAACCCTTTTTTCAAAGCAGATTTAATTTCTTCACTATAAGACCTATAATCGTGTCCAACTATTACTCTTGGATTCGTTTTTTTAGTGTGATTAATTATTTGAGTGCCTAATCCTTTACCAAGATTCTCGATGCCTTCTAGATCAATGTCTTTTTTGTAAAGCCATCTAGCATCGTATTCTCTAAAACCATTAGGGTTAATAAGCATATAAAAGTCTCTTAACTATTGTTTATCAACAAAACTTTCCACTTGAAAAAAAATTTAAATGTTCTAATAATGTTCTATTGATGTGGTGTTTTATATAGTGTATCAAACCATATTGAACACAACATATAGTTGTTTAATCAAAAAAAAGCACTAAAAATGAATAAAAACGTATCTTTAGCAATAGAAAAAGCTGTCAGCTCTTTAAGCTCAAAAAATATCAACAAAATTAAAGATAATACACCAAAAAAGCCTGACCTTTTCTCTCTTTCTGGTGAAACTGAGCTGTTTCAAAATGATAAGGGAATCACTATCAAAATTGATAGATCTAGAGATGCAAACTTAACAAACTTTGGAAGAGCAACGCTTGATGACAGGTATTTAGGTCAAAATGAGTCTTACCAAGACTTATTTGCAAGAGTAGCAAGTACTTATGCTGACGATAACCTGCATGCTCAAAGAATTTATAACTACATCAGTAATTTATGGTTTATGCCAGCAACACCTGTCTTGTCAAATGGTGGAACTGAAAGAGGATTACCTATTTCTTGTTTTTTAAATGAAGCAAGCGACAGTCTTAAAGGCATCACTGATCTTTGGGAGGAAAATGTTTGGCTTGCAGCAAGGGGTGGTGGCATTGGAAGTTACTGGGGAAATTTAAGATCTATTGGAGAAAAAATCGGAAAAGTTGGTAAGACATCTGGAATAATTCCTTTTATTAAAGTTATGGACTCTTTAACTTTGGCAATAAGCCAAGGTTCACTGAGAAGAGGTTCTGCAGCTTGTTATTTGCAAATTGACCATCCTGAAATTGAAGAATTCATTGAAATGCGTAGACCGACTGGAGGAGATGTAAATAGAAGATCTTTAAATTTACATCACGGTGTTTTGGTATCTGATGCTTTTATGAGAGCTGTTGAAACTGATGACCAGTGGGCACTTAGAAGTCCTTATGATGGATCTGTTCAATCAACTATTTCAGCCAGAAATTTATGGATTAGATTATTAACGGCAAGAGTAGAAACAGGTGAACCATACATTATTTATATCGACACAGTTAATAGACAAATTCCTCAGCATCACAAATTAGCAGGTCTGACAGTTAAGACTTCTAATTTATGTAGTGAAATAACTTTACCTACAGGAATTGATAATCATGGAAATGATAGAACAGCAGTTTGTTGTCTATCATCTTTAAATTTAGACACTTACGATGAATGGAAAGACAACACTCAATTTGTTGAAGACGTTATGAGATTTTTAGATAACGTTATGACTGATTTTATTAATAGAGCTCCTGATGAATTTGCTGATGCAAAATATTCTGCAATGAGAGAAAGAAGTGTAGGATTGGGTGTTATGGGATTACATTCTTACTTCCAACAAAAAAATATTCCATTTGGTTCAGTAATGAGCAAAGTTTGGAACAAAAAAATATTTAAAAACATTCAAGAAAAAGTTGATGCTGCTTCTATAACACTTGCTGAAGAAAGAGGATCATGCCCTGATGCCGAAGACTATGGTATTAAAGAGAGATTTTCTAATAAAACGGCAATAGCTCCTACAGCTTCAATATCAATAATTTGTGGTGGATCATCACCTGGCATAGAGCCAATCGCTGCTAATAGCTTTACTCACAAAACTTTATCTGGTTCTTTTAATGTGAGAAACAAATATCTTAAAAAAGTTCTTCAAAAATACAACAAAGATACAGATGAAATTTGGAGCAGTATTACAACTAATCAAGGTTCAGTATCTCATTTAGATTTTTTAACACCAGAGGAAAAAGATACATTTAAAACTGCTTTTGAAATTGATCAGCGATGGATTATTGAATTAGGTGCGGATAGAACTCCTCATATTTCTCAAGCACAATCAATAAATGTTTTTATTCCAGCTGATATTCATAAGAAAGATTTACACGATATTCACTTTCAAGCTTGGAAAAAAGGATTAAAAAGTCTCTATTATTGCAGATCTAAATCAATCCAAAGAGCTGAAAACGTAACAGCAGGTTCATCAACAGATGTGACTAAAAATGTTTATTCGAAAGGGAATGAATCAAATAATAAAGACAACAATTATGAGGAATGTTTATCATGTCAGTAGCAGAAAAAATTAAACCAACAATACTTGAGCCAAAAAAAATGGGTCTATTAGTAGAAAACCCAGTATACAAACCTTTTAGATATCCATGGTGCTATGACGCTTGGTTAACTCAACAAAGAATACATTGGTTACCAGAAGAAGTTCCATTAGGCGATGATGTTAAAGATTGGCAAAAGAATATTACAGCTGCTGAAAAAAATCTCTTAACTCATATATTTAGATTTTTTACGCAAGCTGATGTTGAAGTAAATAATTGCTATCTAAGACATTACACAACTGTTTTTAAGCCAACAGAAGTTTTAATGATGATGACAGCATTTGCTGCAATGGAAACAGTTCACATTGCTGCTTATTCTCACTTGCTAGATACAATTGGTATGCCTGAAACTGAGTACTCTGCATTTATGAAGTACAAAGAGATGAAAGATAAATACGATTACATGCAAGGATTTGATGTTAAATCAAAACATAATATAGCAATGACGATGGCAGTTTTCTCTGCTTTTACAGAAGGTCTTCAATTATTTGCAAGTTTTGCAATTTTGTTAAATTTCCCTAGACATAATAAAATGAAGGGTATGGGCCAGATAGTTACTTGGTCAGTTAGAGATGAAACTTTGCACTGCAATTCAATGATTAGATTATTTAAAGAATTTGTTAAGGAAGAACCTCAAATTTGGAATGATAAATTAAAAAAAGAAATCGTAGATGCTTGCAGAACTATAGTAACGCATGAAGATGCATTTATAGATTTAGCTTTTCAAATGGGACCTTTACAAGGTTTAACTGCAAATGAAATCAAGCAGTACATTCGTTTTATTGGAAATAGAAGACTTGAGCAATTAGGTCTTGATCCTATTTATGATGTAAAGAAAAACCCTTTAACTTGGTTAGACAATATGTTGAACGGTGTTGAACATATGAACTTTTTTGAAGGACGAGCTACTGAATACTCTAAAGCTTCTACAAGAGGTTCTTGGTCAGAAGTATTTTCTTAATTCTTGAGTTATAAGTTCAAAAAATACTGGAGGAAAACAGGCCTCAATGAGTATTGGGGAAATGTTCTTTTAGATTTAATTAAAGAAAAAAAACCTAAACACTTTCTCGAAATAGGAGTTTTTTGTGGAGTTACAGCAAGAAACGTTTGTGAACTATTGAACATTATTAATAATGGTAATTTTACTTACACCGGTTTTGATTTATTTGGAGAAAAAATAAATGATAATC
>OAPS01000019.1_pt1 | contig 11074 bp, 10 predicted proteins | sample 1516251 | NCBI WGS metagenome assembly OAPS01 (sample SAMEA3275578, study PRJEB22092) | marine metagenome | biome: Marine; feature: Surface water; material: sea water | collected 2014-06-21T11:30:00+00 | depth 1 m
ATAGAGATTGTGAGGTTGAAAGTTTTATTTCTGGTTTATCTTTAGCTAAAAGATTTAATAAAAAATATAATAAGAATTTAAAGACTAATGAGATATTTGAACTTTATAGGTCTCACGATCTTGATGCTATTAAATTTATAGATGAGTTTAAAATCAATTTAGCAATGTCGCTTTCTGCTATCATTAATATTCTAGATCCAGATGTTTTTATTTTTGGTGGCGGTGTTTCCAATGAAATAAGTTTTTTAAATGAAATACATTCTTTGGTTTCACGATATGTTTCTGGTAGGGAATATGAAGGAATATTCTTAAAGCCAAAATATGGAGATGCTAGCGGCGTAAGAGGTGCGGCTAGATTAGGTAGAGCTTCTAGTTTCTAAATTACAATCTTTGATAGTTTTTTTATTTGGTACGAAAATAAAATATTCTTTATTTACCTGATAAAAACGTAATAATTTTTATTCAACCTGAAGATGTATTTAAGATATGCACTTTCAATTTAAGATACACTTTATATACTTAGCCAGTTTTTAAAAACCAACAAAGGGGAAAAAATGAAAAAAATATTAATCGCGATTTATATTTTTTTAATACCAAGTTTTGTTAGTGCTGCACCTACAGCAGAAGTTCTACACTGGTGGACATCTGGTGGTGAAGCAAAAGCATTACAAGTATTAAAAGATGACTTTGCAAAGCAAGGTGGTGTGTGGAAAGACATGCCAGTTGCAGGTGGTGGTGGAGATGCAGCAATGCAAACTCTAAAAGCTCGAATTGTAGCTAATGATGCACCAGCTGCTGCACAAATTAAAGGTCCAACTATTCAAGAGTATGATGAAGAAGGTGTTGTATCTCCATACAATATAAATGAAGTTGCACAAAAAGAAGGTTGGGACAAACTTTTAAGTTCTCAAGTTGCTAATCATATGAAATGTGAAGACGGCAAATCTTATTGTGCCGCTCCAGTAAACATTCATAGAATTGATTGGTTTTGGGCAAATAAAAAAGTTTTAGATGACAATGGTATTAAAATGCCTACTTCTTGGGCAGAATTTAATGCTGCTGCAGATAAGCTTCAAGCAAAAGGAATAATTCCTCTAGCTCACGGAAGTCAACCTTGGCAAGATGCAACAGTTTTTGAAGCTGTAGCACTTGGTGTTGGTGGTAATGACTTTTATAAAAAAGCATTTGTAGATTTAGATCTAAATACTTTAGGTGGATCTACAATGGTTAAAGTTTTTGACCAAATGAGAAAACTTAAATCTTATACAGACCAAGGTTCTCCAGGAAGAGACTGGAACGTTGCTACTGGTATGGTAATGGAAGGTAAAGCTGCATTCCAAATCATGGGTGACTGGGCTAAAGGTGAATTTGCTGCTGCAGGTATGGAGCCAGGTAAAGACTATCTCTGTTCGCCAACTCCATCTAACAGTGGTTATTTGTATAACGTTGACTCATTTATCTTTTACAAGAATGCTGGAAAAGATAAAGTTGAGGGGCAAAAACTACTTGCTAGTTTAATGATGGGTAAAAACTTCCAAAAAGTTTTTAACATCTACAAAGGTTCAATACCTGCAAGATTAGATGTTTCAATGGCTGATTTTGATATGTGTGCTAAAAAATCAAATTCAGATTTGAAAACAGCTGGATCTAAAGGTGGTTTGTTACCTAGTTTTGCTCATGGTATGGCATTAAGACTTGCTCAAAAAGGAGCAATTCAAGATGTTGTAACTGAACACTTTAATTCAAATATGTCTTCACAAGACGCTGCTAAAAAAGTTGCAGCTGCTGTAAAGGCTTCATTATAAAATAAAAAAAATTAATACTCTGCGCCAGAAATGGCGCAGGGTTTATTTTATTTATGATCTGGTTAAAGAGAAATTTACCTAAAATTGTAATATCACCATCTTGTGCGTTGCTGGTGTGGTTTGTCTATGGTTTCATACTATGGACTCTGTACATTTCATTTACTAAATCAAAAATTTTACCTAATTATAAGTTTTGGGGTATCGATCAATATTTCAGATTATGGAGTATGGATCGTTGGCATGTCTCCGTATCTAACTTATTTATTTATACTTCTTTATTTTTAATTCTTTGCATCCTAATCGGTATCGTTTTAGCTATACTGTTAGATCAAAAGATTAGAGCAGAAGGCTTTCTTAGAACTATTTACTTATATCCAATGGCTTTATCATTTATCGTCACTGGTACAGCCTGGAAATGGATTTTAAACCCAACTTTAGGAATTGAAAAATTTTTTATAGATATAGGTTTCGAAAACTTTACTTTTGATTGGCTCATAACCCCTGGTATGTCAATTTACACCATAGTTATTGCGGGTGTATGGCAATCTTCCGGATTTATAATGGCAATATTTTTAGCTGGCTTAAGATCTGTTGATGATGAGATTATAAAAGCTGCAAAAATTGACGGAGCAGGAGTTGTCTCTATTTATACAAAAATAATTTTACCAATGATGCGACCAGTATTTATGAGCGCAGTTGTAATTTTAGTTCATTTAGCAATTAAAAGTTACGACCTAGTTATAGCTTTAACGTCTGGGGGGCCTGGCACTTCATCGGATATGCCAGCTGTATTTATGACTCAATTTGCATTTCATAGAAGTGAAATAGGTCTTGCATCTTCCAGTGCAATTATGATGTTTTTAACGGTTACGGCAATTGTTATTCCTTATTTGTATTCTGAACTTAAGAGGGAAGATGGTAAAAAATAATTTAAAATTTGAACAATTAGAAACTGCGTCTAAAAAGAAAAAAATAATTTATCGTTGGATTTTATTTTTAATACTTGGAATTTTTGCATTATATTACATCACACCATTGTATGTAATGATTGTAACCTCTTTAAAATCAATGGAAGAAATTAGAACAGGTAATCTTTTTTATTTACCAAAAACAATAAATTTTGACTCTTGGTTAGAGGCTTGGCGTGGTCAATTGGTTAATACTACATCAGGTCTAAAAGTCGATGCCGGAAATGTTTATTTAAAAAATTATTTTTGGAATTCTGTAAAAATGGTTGTGCCTGCAGTAGCTATTTCTACTATTTTAGGCGCTTTAAATGGTTACGCTCTTACAAAATGGAGATTTAAATACGATAATATTATTTTTTTACTTTTCCTATTTGGTACTTTCATTCCATATCAAGCAATTTTGTTACCAATGGCAAGAACTTTAGGTGTTCTAGGATTGTCTAATTCAATAACAGGCTTAGTGGTCGTCCATGTAATATATGGATTATGTTTTACAACTTTATTCTGCAGAAATTATTATGTTTCAATCTCAGATGAGATAGTTAGAGCAGCTCGAATAGATGGGGCAGGGTTCTTTAAAATTTTCTTTAAAATTATGTTACCGATATCACTACCTATTTTAGTGGTGACCGTAATTTGGCAGTTTACACAAATTTGGAATGATTTCCTCTTTGGTGCAACTTTTTCATTCGGCGAAGCAGCACCAATTCAAGTAGCACTAAATAACATGGTGCTAACTAGTACTAGCGTAAAAAGATATAACGTAGATATGGCTGCAGCTATAATTGCAGGTATTCCTACTTTAATTGTTTATGTTCTTGCTGGTAAATACTTTATTAGAGGTTTAACAGCTGGATCGGTAAAAGGATAAAATGGCAACTTTAAAAGTAAATGACATCAATAAAAATTTTGGTAAAACAGAAGTTCTTAAAGGAATTAATTTAAATATATCAGACGGAGATTTCTTGGTGCTTCTTGGTCCATCTGGTTGTGGTAAATCTACTTTGTTAAATACTATAGCTGGTTTAGAAACAGCAAATAGTGGTGATATACTGATCGATGATTATAGGGTTAATGATATGGAACCTAGTGATAGAGATATAGCCTTAGTTTTTCAATCATATGCACTTTATCCAGCAATGACTGTAAGAAAAAATGTTACGTTTGGATTAGAACAAAGAAAAACTTCTAAAGAAAAAATTGAAGAAGCATTAGTGAATGTTTCAAATTTATTAAAAATTGATAGTTTGTTAGAAAGAAAACCTTCTCAACTTTCAGGTGGTCAAAGACAAAGGGTTGCTATGGGAAGAGCACTCGTGCGAGATCCTAAAATTTTCTTATTTGATGAACCATTATCAAATCTTGATGCAAAATTACGTGTTGAAATGAGAAGAGAAATCAAAAAGCTTCACCAAAAATTGAAAACTACAATAGTTTATGTAACACATGATCAAACAGAAGCTATGAGTTTAGGTACAAGCATTGCCATAATGAACCATGGAATTATTCAGCAGTGTGACTCGCCCAAGGTAATTTATGACAAACCTCAAAACGTATTCGTTGCTGACTTTATTGGATCACCATCAATGAATTTAATTAAAGGAAAAATTATAGAGGAAAATAATAATTTATTTTTTGAATGTGTTAGCTCAAAAAATAAAAGTAATATTCCTTTAAAAAACTATAAATTCGTACAAAATAAGAATTTAAAAGATAAAAGTGTTTATTTTGGTATTAGACCTGAACATATTTATTTGAATCAAAATTCTGATCAAAGCTTTGAAATAAAATTAAAAAGTGAATTAAATGAATACATAGGTCATGAACAAATAATTACATTTAATTTTAATGATCAAGAAATCCTAGGAAAATTTTCTTCATCAATAGATATTCCAGGAAATCAAGAAATTAATTTACACTTTGATCTTGCTCAAATCTCATTGTTTGATCAAAAAACTGAAGAAAGGATATAAATGAAAGTAAAATATTTCGATTTAGAAAATAAAGTTGTTTTTATTACTGGAGGCGGCTCAGGGATTGGAGCGTCAATTGTTGAGCATTTTTGTGAACAGGGATCAAAAGTTTTTTTTGTTGATATTAATGAAGAAGAGTCTCATAAAGTTATTGAAAAATGCAAAAAAAATAAATTATCTATACCTGTTTTTTATAATTGTGATTTATTGAAAATAAAAGATCTCCAAAATATTATAAAAAAAATAATAAGTGAAAACAAAACTATTGATGTGCTCGTTAATAACGCTGCAAACGATCAAAGGCACACGATTGATGAGGTTACTGAAGAATATTGGGACAATAGAATCAATGTTAATCTAAAACATTTCTTTTTTGCAATTCAAGCAGTGAAAGATGCGATGATTAAACAAAATAAAGGATCGATTATTAATATGGGATCTGTTTCATGGATGATAGGAGAAGGTGGTATGCCAGCTTATACATCATCTAAAGCAGCAATTCTTGGTATGACTAGATCCTTTGCTAGAGATTTAGGCCCTCATAACATAAGAGTTAATTCTATAGCGCCAGGTTCGATTGCAACTGAAAGACAAATAAAGATGTGGTTAACACCGGAATACAAAAAATTTCTTTTAGATAAGCAATGCTTAAAAAGACAATTAGAACCAGCTGATGTTGCAAGAGTAGTATTATTTTTTGGCTCAGATCAATCTGGTGGATGCACTAATCATAACTATATGGTTGATGCTGGAATTCTTTAATTAATTTTTTTTAATTAATTTTATTGTTTTTGTTGAAAAATGATCAGGTCTTTTACAAATAAATTGTAAGGTTATTTTTTTTCTAGTCCTAGCAGATTGATGGATTGCATCTATGATATTAAGGACGTGTAAAGATAAATCACCATTACATTTATGTGTTTTATTATTTTGTATAGCATAAATCATTTCAGATAATCCAACTCCTCTATAATTTGCGTTTGTTGGGGACTCGTTTGCTCTAGAGCTTTGTGTTCTTATATTTATTTTACCCAGTGGCATATTATTAGTTTCATAAGAAGACCAGTTTTTATTTTGTTTTTTATATACCAAAACATCACCACCAAACATATTAGGGTCAGGTACAATCATCGAACCTTTATCTCCATATAATTCGATGTGATTTCTTTTATGTGAAACTATATCAAAAGATAAAGTTAATTTTATTACAGCGTTATTAAGAAATTTTATTGTAGAAATATAAGTTGTAGGACATTTTACTTGAAAACTTTTACCTTTCTTAGGCCCCACACCAATAATTCTCTTATTCATACCCTTAATGGAATAACTTGTGATTTCTTTTGCTGGTCCTAAAAGATTAACTAAGGCTGTTAAATAATATGGACCCATATCTATAACAGGACCACCTTCTTTTTTAGCAAACCATGGTTCTGGATTAGGGTGATACGACTGCACTCCTGGAAATCCAAAAAAAGCATTCCCAAATTTTATATTACCAATTATTTTTTTATCTACCAATTCTCGAGATTTTTGAATACCACCACCTAAAAAGGTATCTGGCGCGTTACCAATATATAATTTTTTTCTTTTTGCTAAAGATATTAAGTCTTTTCCATCCTTAAAATTGATAGCTAAAGGCTTTTCTGAATAAACATGCTTTCCATTTAAAAGAGCTTTTTTGGCAATAATGTAATGAGCTTTAGGTATTGTTAAATTTAAGATTACTTTGATTTCTTTATCTTTAAATAATTCATTAATAGAAACAGATTTTATTTTATTTTCTTTAGCACATTTGATCGCAGCGTTTTGATTAATATCAGCACATTTAATTATTTTAAAATTATTAAAATATTTATGAGCTCTAAAATAAGTTTCAGCTATATTTCCGCAACCTATAAGGCCAACGTTAAAAACTTTTTGCATTTTTTAAACACCTTTTCTTTGTTTCTTTTTACCTTCAAGATGTTCTTTTAAAGCTTTTTCATTCTCTTTAGTTGATGGCAAAGATAAAGTAGGGCTTTCCCAATATGCCGAGCCTTCGATCCATTTATAACTATCTGTTTTAATAGAAATTACATATGTTTTTTTTGATTTTTTTGCTCTTTTAAAAGCTTCTTCTAAATCAGATATGGAATTAACTTGTTCAGACTCTGCCCCCATACTTTTAGCATGCATAGCAAAATCAACAGGAACTAGATTAGTATTTTTTGAACTTTCAAGTAAGCAATTAAATTCTTTACCACCTTTATATAACTGAAGCCTATTTATGACTGCATGGCCTCCGTTATCACAAACAACGATAATTAATTTATGATTAGTGATAACTGAGCTATAAATATCAGAGTTAAATAACAAATATGAGCCATCTCCAACAAAGGATATTACTTCTTTATTAGGGTTAGCCATTTTAATTCCTAGTGCACCAGAAATTTCATAACTCATACAACTAAATCCCCATTCTGTTTCGTGTGTATTTAGCTCTCTAGGCTTCCAAACCTGAACAACTTCTCCAACTAATCCTCCTGCAGCTGTAACGGCTATATCTGAAGGATCAGAATTTCGATAACAAGCACCAATGACTTGAGCATAACTAGGTAACTTTTGATTTGTAGGTCCGCTTTCTTTATCAATATATTTTGCCCAATTATTTAATTCAGATCTAGATTTTTTATACCAAGTATCTGGAGCTTTCCACGATCCAAGAGCTTGTGATAATTCTGTTAATGTTACCTTTGCATCGCCAATGACAGCTTGAGCCATATGTTTGTTTGCATCAAATCTGCCAGTATTAATTGATACTAATTTAAATTTTGAATTTTCAAAATTTGCCCAAGAACCAGTTGTAAAATCTGCTAATTTAGTTCCAACAGCAATAGCTAAATCAGTTTCTTTGGCTAAATTATTTGCATCTTTTCCACCTAATCCTCCAATAGCACCGCTATAATGGGAATGATCTTTCTTTAAAGTTGAAAATCCCATAACAGTTTGTGTAACTGGAATATTATGTTTTTTTGCAAATTCACTTAGTTCATTCATGGCATCAGAATAAAAAACTCCTCCTCCAGAAATCAATATAGGTTGTTTAGATTTTTTAATTAATTCTGCTGCTTGTTTAACTTGTAAATCATCAGGTCTTGATCTTCTGATATGATGAATACGTTCTGCAAAAAATTCTTCTGGATAATCAAATGTTTCACCTTGAACATCTTGACTTAAAGCGATGCAAGCAGGACCACAATCAGCGGGATCCAGCATAACTTGTACAGCTTGCTGTAAGCTAGATATAATTTGTTCTGGTCTTGTGATTCTATCAAAATATCTTGTTACAGGTTTAAAGGCATCATTAGCTGTTATTCCTGGATTATTAAAATTCTCAACTTGCTGAAGTACTGGATCTGGCATTCTATTAGCAAATGTATCACCTGGTAAAAATAAAATTGGAATTCTATTACTCATTGCAACTGCGGCGGCTGTAATTAAATTTGTTGAACCAGGGCCAACAGATGCAGTAGCTACAAATATTTGCTTTCTTCTTTTTGCTCTTGAATAGGCTATACCGGTTAAAGCCATATTAGTTTCATGATGGCCTCTCCAGGTAGGTAATTCTTTTTTATTTTCTTCTAAAGCTTGCCCTAGGCAGGCTACATTGCCATGTCCAAAAATTGCAAAAACACCTGGGAAAAGCGGCTCTTTTTTTCCATTAATTAATATCTTTTGAGCTATTAGAAATTTAACTAAAGCGTGTGCACAAGTTAATTTAATTGTTTTCATGGATTTAATAAATTATATTTAATCATATTAAAAATAACTATTCAAAAAAATTCTAATATATGTACGAAAAGTTTGGTCAATTTATCGATGGCAAATGGCAAAAAACAGAAAAAGGTGAGACATACGAAGTAATTAATCCTGCTACAGAAGAAATCTTAGGAAAAGCGTCAAAAGCATCTGAAGCAGATGTTAACAAAGCATTAAAATCAGCAGAAAAGGGTTTGCAAGTTTGGAAAAACACTCCTCCTTGGCAAAGATCAAAAATTATTAGAAAGATTGCAGATTTAATTCGAGAAAGAACTGATGTACTGGCTAAATGGTTAACATTAGAAGTTGGCAAACCTTTAACTGAAGCTGCTGGTGAAGTAGGTGGTGCTGCTGATATATTTGAATGGAACTCAGAAGAAACAAAAAGAATTTATGGTCAAATTGTAGAGAGTAGATTTGAAAATACTAGAATGTTCGTTAAGTATGAACCAGTTGGTGTTGTTGCAGCTTTAGTTCCTTGGAATTTTCCAATTATTTTAGCTTCGAGAAAAATCTCAACTGCATTAGGAGCAGGATGTTCTGTTATTTGTAAACCAGATGTAATAACTCCAGGATGTGTAATGGAGTTAATGAATATTATAAATGATGCTGGTGTACCTCCAGGTGTTGTTAATTTATTATCAGGCGACCCAGCAGCAATTTCTTCTCAATTAATTTCTTCAGATATAATTAAAAAAGTATCTATTACAGGTTCAACTAGAGTTGGTAAATTAATATTAAAACAAGCAGCTGATAAAGTTCAAAGAGTTACTATGGAGTTAAGTGGTCACTCACCATTTATCGTTTTTGATGATGTAGATATCAATAAGGTAACAGATATGGCTATAACAGCAAAATTTAGAAATAATGGTCAAGTTTGTATATCTCCAAATAGATTTTATATTCATGAATCTAAAAAAGATGAATTCACTAAAATGTTAGTAGCAAAAGCAACAAAGCTAAAAATTGGTAATGGTTTAGATAAAGACACTATTTTGGGACCTTTATGTACTGAGAAGAGATTAAAAGAAATAGAAGCTTTAGTTGAAACTACTAAAAAAGAAGGAGCAAAAGTTCTTTGTGGTGGAAGAAGACCAGCTGGATTCAATAAAGGTTATTATTATGAACCAACTATATTTGATGATGTAAAAGATGATTTTACAATAATGAAACAAGAACCGTTTGGTCCATTAGTTCCAATACTAACTTTTAAAGATACAGATGAAGTTATTAAAAGAGCAAATGATAACGATTTAGGTCTTGCTAGCTATATTTGTACAAATTCACTTGAAAAAGCGCACAGAGTTTCTGAACAGATGGAAACTGGAACATGTGCTGTTAATACACCAGCCGTTGCTTTTGCTGAAGTTCCTTTTGGAGGAATGAAGCAAACTGGTTATGGTAGAGAAGGTGGTTCTATGGCTATAAAAGATTATTTAAACATCAAATACACTCACTTTGGAATTAGCTACTAGTGAGAAAAAATAAGATTAAAGAATTAATTAAAGCCGGTAAACCAGTCATTAATGGTTGGTTACAAATTCCTCACTCTTACGCATCGGAAGTTATGGCTAAACAAGGATACGACTCTCTAACTGTTGATTTACAACATGGGGTAGTTGATTATCCAAATGCCTTACAAATGTTTCAGGCTATATCCACAACGGATGTTGTTCCAATGGCAAGAGTAAATTGGAATGAGCCTGGTCAAATTATGAAAATTTTAGATGCTGGTGCTTACGGAATTATTTGTCCAATGGTTAGCAATAAAAAAGAAGCTGAAAATTTTGTTAAGGCTTGTATGTACCCTCCAAAAGGTTATAGAAGTTTTGGTCCAATTAGAGGTTTATTATATGGCGGGGCAGACTATGGCAAACATGCAAATGATGAAATTTTAAAATTTGCAATGATAGAAACTAAAGAAGCTTTATCAAATCTAGATGAAATAATGTCAACGGAAGGATTAGATGGAATTTACATTGGACCAGCTGATTTAAGTTTAGCAGTAGGTGCTGAACCAAGTTTTGATATACCAGAAACAAGTCCTGTATTTAAAGTTATTCTAACAATTTTAGAACATGCAAAAAAAAATAATATTATTCCTGCAATTCATAATATGTCACCAGAGTATGCTCAAAAAATGATTAATTTGGGTTTTAAATTAGTTACTATTGGAGCCGATCAAAGATATATGTCAGCTGGAGCAAAAGCTGCTGTAGACGAAATTAAACAAGCTTCCACAAAAGAAGAATCGAAAACTTATTAGTCTAGATCTATGAGCTATTATGTTTATATGCTCAAATCTTTAGAACAAAAAGCAGTCACTTATGTTGGTTATACTTCTGACATAAAAAAAAGAATTCAATTACACAATTTAGGAAAGGGTGCTAAATTTACGCGAGGTCGTAAATGGAAGTTAATTTATAGGGAAAAATTTAATTCAAAAAAAGAGGCAATTTTAAGAGAATATTATATAAAGAAAAATAGAACGCTACGAAATAAAATTAAAAATAATAACTAATGAAACTAA
>OAPS01000020.1_pt1 | contig 11017 bp, 6 predicted proteins | sample 1516251 | NCBI WGS metagenome assembly OAPS01 (sample SAMEA3275578, study PRJEB22092) | marine metagenome | biome: Marine; feature: Surface water; material: sea water | collected 2014-06-21T11:30:00+00 | depth 1 m
TGAAGAGAGTCGATTTGAATTTCATTATCGAAGTGGCCGATGTTACAAACGATCGCTCGATCTTTCATTTCTCTCATGTGGTCTTGAGTAATGATGTCTTTGTTGCCAGTAGCTGTAACAAAAATATCGGCATACTTACAAGCATCATCCATGGTCACCACCTCGTAGCCTTCCATCGCTGCTTGCAATGCACAAATAGGATCTACCTCGGTTACTTGCACGCGCGCACCTGCTCCGCGCAAGCTCGCAGCGCTTCCTTTTCCCACATCACCAAAGCCTGCTACTACAGCGACCTTACCCGCCATCATTACATCCGTACCGCGACGAATACCATCCACCAAGCTCTCTTTACATCCATATAAATTATCAAACTTACTTTTCGTGACCGAGTCGTTAACATTAATAGCAGGAACTTTGAGAGTTCCTTTTTCTACCATCTGCTCAAGGCGAAGAACACCTGTCGTTGTTTCTTCGGATAAGCCTTTAATATTTTTTAATAACTCAGGATACTTTTCGTGCATCCGCAACGTTAAATCTCCCCCATCATCCAGGATCATGTTTGGCTTCCAACCATCAGCTTCAATAGTTTGATCGATACACCACCAAAATTCTTCCTCATTCATACCCTTCCAAGCAAAAACAGGAGTTCCGCTTTGGGCAATCGCGGCCGCTGCATGGTCTTGGGTAGAATAAATATTACAAGAACTCCATCGACACTTTGCCCCCAATGCTACTAGTGTCTCAATCAGAACTGCTGTTTGAATAGTCATGTGTAAGCAGCCCATAATATTAGCTCCAGCCAGAGGTTGAGCATCGCTGTACTGCTCTCGAATTGCCATTAATCCCGGCATTTCTGTTTCCGCGATTTCTATTTCTTGTCTCCCATAGGCGTGTTGAGAGATATCTTTAACTTTATAATCCAATATGTCCTCCTTTAGTGGCCAGATTAATAATGATAAAATATGATTTTGTCATATTTTTCAATGTCTTTTTATTCGTGGGCCTAGCTGTTGGATTACTTCTGCGGCACGAGCATTGCCTTGAGCTAAAGCCTCTTCAATTGTTTTGTTTAATAAGTACTGATCGAGAAAGCCAGCTGCAAAATTATCTCCAGCACCCGTCGTATCAATTACATGAGTTATTTTTTGAGCGGGTTGATGGGCCACGCTTTTTCCATGAAAGTAGTAAGCCCCCTCAGCGCCAGTCGTCATGGCAATTTTTTTTTCAAAAGATTGAAAGAAAACAGAGACGTCAGCCATCGTCTGACTTTGGGCAAACCTTTTAGCCTCATCAAAATTACAAAAGACGAGGTCAACATATTCTTCAATGAAAGATTGAAGCTCATCACGATGACGGTCAACACAAAAGGGATCTGAAAGAGATAAAGAAGTTTCAATGTTCATGGCCTTTGCAATCGTTCCTACTTTTTTGAGAGTTTGTTTGGTTAAATCATGGTCCCACAAATAAGATTCCATATAAATATGATCTATGCCTTGAAGACTTTCTTCAGAGAGCTCGTTGGGATGTAGTTGGGAGCCAATACCGATGTGTGTAGCCATCGTTCTCTCCCCATCTGGTGAGACTAGAATATTACAACAACCTGTTGGAAGATCATTTTTTTTGATGACCCCCTTATAGGATATACTTGCTTTTTCTAAATCTTGAATAAATGCCTGACCATACTCATCCTCGCTCACTTTCCCATAAAATGCCGCCTCATGAGAGGTGTAATTTAATTCATGGATGGTATTGCAAACTGAACCGCCAGAAGTGATGAGAGGATTTTTAAAATGAGATCGAATTTCTTGAATCTGAGACTCTTCAATTAAAGTCATCGAACCTTTGGTAAGGTTGAGGGCAGAAATAGTGCTATCGTCCACTTGGCAGATAACATCGACTAGGGCTGTGCCCACTCCTAATATTTTTTTCACCCGATGAAAATAATCGTTTCCTTGAATAGGTCCAATAAAAAATCCTTCACTTTTTGAAGCAGAGAATTGCCCAAAATTTAACGAATCAAATGGTTAAAGGGGGTGGGTTTTCTTAACTTTTTAAGGCTAGTGGGCGAATATTCGCTCTACTGAAAAAAATTGAGAAAAACCTGTGAATATTTAGAAGAATAGTGTGAGTGGAATCTTGAAATTCTATTTGAGTTTATTGGCTTTTAAGAATTTAATAGAAATAAATTGACTAACTTCGTCTATAGATAGTATATTCGCAAGGCAAGGGGCCACTAGATCTAGTGATTTTTTGCTTATATATACACAAACTTGGTAGGTAGAATGGAAACAAATAGCGCAGAAAATTTAGAAAATTCAACGAAAAATACGGTCATCAATAAGCAAAATGAAGAGATAAATCTACTAAGTTTAAGCGTTGTTAGACGCGATGGTTCAATAACCCCTTTTAAATCAGACAAAATAGCTAATGCCATTAGAAAAGCTTTTTTAGCTCAAACTGACATTCGAGAAAATGCCAAAATTAGTCAAACGATCACCGATATTACTGAAACGGTGACGGGTGCTCTGACTCGTCGTATTGCCAACGGCGATATGATTCATATTGAAGATATCCAAGATCAAGTGGAGTTAGCCTTGATGCGAGGCGAATACCATAAAGTGGCTAGAGCCTATGTACTTTATCGCGAACAGCGAGCAAAACAACGTTACAAGACTGCTAAGCTCAATGAGCAAGTCGGTGCGAAAGTTTCTACCATGGCCGTTACGAAACGAGATGGTCATAAAGAAGATATTTCTTTAGAGAAAATTACTAATCGCATTTCTGTTCTCTCGAATGGTCTGGAAATAGATCCTATCACGATTGCTCAAAAAGCAATTCAAGGTTTGTATGACGGTATTACCACCAATGAAATTGATACCTATCTGGCCGAGACTGCGGCGGCGTTAACGGTTGAACACCCTGATTACTCATATCTTGCTGGAAGAATTAAAGCAAATGCCCTACACAAAGAAACCCCTGGTTTTATTATTGCCACTAAAAATTTATTTGAAGATGGTTTGCTTCGAGAAGAGTACCATCAAAAGGCAATGGCCCACGCCGAGGAAATTGAAAAAATTATTGATTACGATCGCGATTACTTATTTGATTACTTTGCTTTAACAACACTCCTACGAGCTTACTTGTTACAATTTCAAAATAAAACAATTGAGCGCCCTCAGGATTTATGGATGCGCGTTGCTCTTTGTGTGTCAGGCGATAAGTTTGATTTTTATCAAGTCAAAAAAACCTACGACAGCCTCTCCCAAGGTCTCTATACGCATGCGACCCCTACTCTTTTTAATAGTGGATTGAAAATGCAACAACTCTCCTCTTGTTTCCTCATTGGAATGGAAGACGACTCCATTGAAGGTATTTTTAATACCGTTAAAGATTGTGCCTTAATTTCTAAGACAGCAGGCGGTATTGGTTTGCATGCTCATAATATCAGAGCGGGGGGGAGTCGAATTAAATCCACAAACGGAAAATCCAACGGCCTTATCCCTTTCTTGAAAATCTTTAATGAAACTGCCCGATCCGTCGATCAAGGGGGCGGAAAGAGAAAAGGTTCTTTTGCGGTCTATTTAGAGCCATGGCATGCTGATATTGAGGCGTTTTTAGAACTTCGCAAGAATACTGGTGCTGAAGAATTCCGTGCCCGAGATCTTTTTTATGCCCTCTGGATCCCCGATCTTTTTATGCAACGTGTGGAAGAAGATGGGGAATGGACATTGATGAGTGAGCATGAGTGCCCAGGATTGTCGAATACTTATGGTAAAAATTTTGATGAGCTCTACACCAAGTACGAAAAAGAAATGCCTGACCTCAAAAGAATCAAGGCGCGAACACTGATGTCAAAAATTATTGAAGCCCAGATTGAAACAGGTCAGCCCTATATGCTCTACAAAGACTCTATTAATAAAAAATCCAACCAAAAAAATATTGGAGTTATTAAATCATCAAATCTTTGTGCTGAAATTGTTGAGTATTCTGAAAAAGACGAAACAGCTGTTTGTAACCTCGCATCAATCGCGCTTCCTAAATTTGTTAATGACGATGGAAAGTATGATTATCAAAATCTCTATCAAATTGCTAAACTAGCAACCAAGAACTTAGATCAAGTCATTGATATTAACTTCTACCCCACGGATAAAACTAAAAATTCTAATAGCCGCCACCGACCCATTGGTTTAGGTATTCAAGGTTTAGCCGACGTCTATTTTAAAATGAATATTGCTTATGACTCTGTTCAAGCGCAAATTATTAACAAACAAATTTTTGAGACTATTTACTTTGGAGCATTAGAGGCGTCCATGGAACTCGCTGCTGACAAAGGGGCGTATTCTACCTTCCAAGGTTCTCCCCTCTCTCAAGGGCAATTTCAGTTTGATCTTTGGGGTGTGAAGCCTTCTAACATGTGGGACTGGAAAGGCTTAATGGAGAAAATTCAAAAGCATGGTGTACGCAACTCCCTGACTACTGCGTGTATGCCTACTGCCTCGACAGGAATTATTTTAGGCAATACAGAAACCTTCCAAGTTCAAACATCTAATATCTATAAAAGACAAACTCTCTCTGGGGAGTTCTTGCTTGTTAATCGCCACTTAGTTAAAGAATTAATGAAACGAGGCCTCTGGAGCAAAGAACTGAGAGATCATATTATTTTAGAGAATGGCTCAGTTCAAAATATCGAAGGATTTCCTGAGGATTTAAAAGAAGTTTACAAAACAGTTTGGGAGACATCACAAAAAACAGTCATCGACATGGCTGCTGATCGCGCTCCCTTTATTGATCAAACCCAGTCCATGAATTTATGGCTAGCGACCCCTACCTTTGGAAAAGTGAACTCCATGCATATGTATGCTTGGAAAAAAGGTCTAAAAACAGGCATGTATTATCTTCGCAGCAGATCAGCGGTAGATGCCGTCAAAGTCACTGTTTCATCTGAGAAAAAAGCCAAAGAAACTTATGTAAAAGAGGTACAGTCCAACGAACCCGAAGATTGTGTGACTTGTAGTGCCTAAAAAAATTAATCAAACTATTCAAAGGAGCCCATTATGATTTCAAAAGGATGTAAATCTATTTTCCCTATTCAACACCAAGAAATTTGGGAGCGTTATAAACAACACGTTCAGTCTTTCTGGACCCCTGAAGAGGTATCACTTCAAGACGATTTGCGTGACCTAAAAACTCTCACTGAAGGTGAAAAACACTTCATCAAACACGTGCTTGCTTTTTTTGCGAACTCCGAAGCCATGATTAATGAAAATCTTGCTTCTCGTTTTTACAATGAAATTTTAATCCCTGAGTCTCGTCTTTTTATTTCGATGCAGATGCTCAATGAGTCAATTCACGCTGAGATGTATGGCCTTCAGATTGAAGCCTATGTCGAAGATCCCGCGGAAAAAGATAAGTTATTTTCTGCAATTCAAAGTGTTCCTTGTATCAATAAAAAAGCCCAGTGGGTTTCCAAGTGGCTGAATGGTAATCAAAACCTCCTCACTCGACTGATTGCCTTTGGACTAGTCGAAGGTTTATTCTTTGCCGGATCCTTCTGTGCCATTTACTACTTCAGAAAAAGAGGCCTGCTTCCCGGTTTAGCCCTGTCCAATGACTGGATTGCAAGAGACGAAGGAATGCACTTTAGTTTTTCCGCTTTGATGTTTAAAACACTGAGTAATAAATTTAACAATGGAACCCTCACAGACGGCGATATTAAATCTTTAGATTTGATTCCTGGTCTTGTCTCCCAATCTGAATTTGAAGAGATTGTCAGAGAAGCGGTGGAGTTTGAAAAAGAGTTTGTCACTGATGCTCTTCCCGTAGATTTAATTGGAATGAACAAAGAAATGATGTGTATGTACATTGAAGCTGTCTCTGATCGTATCGCGGATCTATTTGGCTTTGAACATGTCTACGGCACTGAAAATCCCTTTGATTTTATGAGAGCTCTTGATGTTCAAAACGTCACTAACTTCTTTGAAAAGCGTGTCTCTGAATATCAACGACCAACCGATCGTGCTCTTTCCTTTGATGAGTCTTTCTAATTGGACGCGACGATCTACACCAAAGAAAACTGTGTTTTTTGTACTCGAGCGAAAGCCGTCTTAGAGCCCTATAATCCAAAAATCTTAAAATTGGATGAAGACTTCAACCGAGAGCAATTCTTTGAAGTCTTCCCCACTGCTAAAACCTTTCCCCAAATTATCATTAATGGGGAGAAAATTGGGGGTTTTACAGAGCTCGAGCAGTGGATGGCTTTTAATAAACCTGACGAAAATTTTTAGTGTCGCTTCCAAAATACCAAGAAGTACTTGATTTCTGGTTCAAAGAATCAAGTCCCAAAGATCACTGGGCTAAAAATGACGAGTATGATCTCAAGATCAAAAACCGTTTTTTGGCCGATGTCGAAAAAGCTATCCGTAATGAATATGATGATTGGCAAGATGAAGCCAAAAGTAGTTTGGCGCTAATTATTCTTCTGGATCAATTCTCTAGAAACTTATTTCGCAATGACCCCCAATCATATGCCCAAGACACCAAGGCTAGACTACTTGTCATTGAAGGGGTGGATCGCCAATATCTTGAAGAACTCGACATGTCGGAGCGACTCTTTTATTTACTTCCCCTTGTTCATAGCGAAGAGATGCAAGACCATATTTTTGTGCAACAATTAGGCGAGGTTTTTTTAAAAGAACATCCGAACTATGAGGGAATAAAAAAATCTTGGGATGATCATACTCGAGTCATCAAAAGGTTTGGAAGATATCCTCATAGAAATAATATTCTACAAAGACAATCAACTGCTGAAGAAATTAAATTTTTAGAAGAGCCAAATTCTTCTTGGTAATTTTATTTTATTAATGGGCTTGCCCCCAATTTAATCCACCGCCAAAATCAACTTTAATTGGTGTTTTAAATGATTTGTATTTTTGATGGGATGTTTCCATGAGATTGGTGATTTGAGGAATGAGATCTTTTTCATCTTTATGAATTTCAAAAAGGAGTTCGTCGTGCACTTGCGATGTCATTTTTGATTTGCATTTGTTTTGTTCTAGATATCTATGAATATCCAGCATTGCTATCTTGATTAAGTCTGATGCCGTTCCTTGAATAGGGGCATTGATGGCTTGTCTTTCTGCAAAAGAACGCAACATAAAATTTTTTGCATTAATATCTTTAATATGAGATTTTCTACCAAATAAGTTTTCCACATAGCCTAATTTTTTGGCCTTATCGGTTGTGGCTTTCATAAAATCATTAATGTTGGGAAATTTTTGAAAATAGTTATCAATAAATAGCTTGGCTTCGGCGTTACTGACACCCAATTGTTTTGCCAGACCATACTGACTAATTCCATAAATAATTCCAAAGTTAATAATCTTCGCCATGCGACGGTCATTATCATTAATCGTCTTTTTATTGAATACCAACTGTCCGGTACTTTGATGAATGTCTTGATCTTCTTGAAATGCTTTTAACATATTAGGATCCTCGCAGGCTTCACAAAGAACACGCAGTTCAATTTGAGAATAATCAAAACTGTATAAGTCATGGTCTTTTTCTGCAATAAAAGCGGTTCTGATTTTTTTTCCAATCTCAGTTCGAATGGGAATATTTTGAAGGTTAGGTTCAGACGAGCTGAGTCTGCCGGTAATAGTGGCGGCTATATTAAAAGTACTATGCACGCGATCATTGCTATCCGCATGCTCGGCGAGTGAAGAGGTATAGGTAGAGACCAGCTTGGAGTACTGGCGCCATTGTAAAATGTGAGAGGCAATTTCAACGCCTTCAGACTCTAATTGCTCGAGTACTTTGACATTCGTTTGAAAGTCCCCGGCTTTGGTTTTTTTAGTCACTTTTACATCGAGTTTTTTAAAAATCTCTGTTAATTGCTTTGGAGATGCAATATTAAATTCCTCCCCTGAAATTTTAAAAATTTTTTGTTCAATTTTTTCAATTTCTTGATGGAGATCTTTTTCGAGCTTGGATAAAAATTTTATGTCAATCTTGACTCCCTTGCTTTCTACTTCTTGAAGAACCAAACTAAGTTTTTTGTCAATATCGTAGTAAATCCAACTATCAGCGGCTTCTAAGATTTGGGGTTGCAGCACTTCATATAATTTATGGGTCGCATATGCATCATGGGCCGCATAATTAGTTGCAGATTGCAAGGGCACTTCCGAGAAATCTTTGTAATTTCTTTTTGATTCATTTTTAATGACATCTTTAAATTTTTCTTTTTCCTCACCAAAGTAATAGTAATACAAATCCTCTAAGTTATGTTTGGTTAGTCCGTTGTTGATAAAAAAAGACATTAACAAGGTGTCTTGAAAAGAAATGGTATTGACTTGGTGGCGTTTTAAAATCACGCTATCGTATTTGGCGTTATGAAAGATTTTTAAAATTGATGGATCTTCACAAAGGATATTGAGTTCTTTTAAAATTTTTGTTTGATCTTGGGAGGACAGTTCTTGTTCTGGAGATTTAAAGGGAATGTAATACGCTTGCTCTGCATTTGATAAGGAAATGCCAATAATTTGTGCTTGATTCACATCCAGGCTGTCCGTTTCAAGATCGATTGCGAGTGTTCTTTCAGATTGCAGGCTTTGGAGATAGGCGATGATCTCTGGGGTTTTGATTAAGGATTTAAATTCGATATTTTTTTTGGCTGCATGGGGTTTTGTTTCGTGAGCACTTGTACGAATGAGTGATTTAAATTCATACTTTTTAAAAAAATCATTAAGCTTTGGGGAGTCATCAAAGGCTTTTAATTCTTCTATTTGAATGGGCAGTTCGAGATCGTTTTTTAAGATGACTAATTGGTGGCTAATTTTAGCGGAATCTTCATGATCATGGATAAGGTTTTTGATACGAACATTAGCAATTTGATCTTTATTGGCTAAAAGTTCTTCAAAAGAACCGAATTCGTTAATCAATTTAGCCGCTGTTTTGGGACCAATCCCGGGCACACCAGGAATATTATCTACACTATCTCCGATCAGAGCTTGTACGTCGGTGATTTTATCAGGGCCCACGCCAAACTTATCCCTGACTTTCGCTTCATCAATTTCCACATTTTTCATCGGGTCCATAATCCGGGTATTAGCGGAAAGCAATTGAAACAAGTCTTTATCTGAGCTAAAGACGGTTGTGGGAATTTTATTTTCTTCTCCGTATCGAACATAACTGGCAATAATATCATCCGCTTCAAAATCTTTTTTCTCAATGACATCTAAACCAAAGGCATCGATGGCTTCGCGAATAATTCCAAATTGAGGGATTAAATCTTCAGGCGCTTCACTGCGATTCGCTTTGTATTCAGCATAAAGAGTATTGCGAAACGTATTTTTGCCTGCATCCAGAATTATTAAAATTTTATCATTAGGATGTTCATCAATGAGACGTAACATCATGTTACAAAAACCATAAACGGCGTTGGTGGGAATGCCTTTGGAGTTATTCATAGGAGGCAACGCATAGTACGCTCGAAAGATATAGCCCGAACCGTCTACAAGAATTAATCGAGACTCAGACATTTAGTTAAGATAGCAGAGAATAAAGGGAGTTGCTATTCTTTAGGGGCGTGTTTGTTTAAAATTCGCTGGAGTGTTCTTCGATGCATTTTTAATCGTCGCGCCGTTTCCGAGACATTACGATTACACTGCGTAAATACTCTTTGGATATGTTCCCATCGAATACGATCGGCAGACATAGGATTTTCGGGCGGCGGTGGTAGAGAAGAGGCCGTGGACGACATTAATGATTTTTCAATATCATCAATGTTCGCGGGTTTGGTCAAATAATCATCCGCGCCTAATTTAACCGAAGATACCGCTGTTGCAATATTGCCGTAACTGGTGAGCATGACTGCACGGCACTCGGGATTTTTTTCTTTAATGACTTTGATTACATCTAAGCCCGAACCATCTCCCAGACGTAAATCCACAATGGCATAATTAAAATGATGTTGTGTTAAAACCTCTAGGGCTTCTTTTTTATTGGCCGCAGCCGTCACAGCAAAGTCTTTGCGCTCAAAGGAGGTCGTTAGACGCTCTCGAAAAGGTTTATCGTCTTCGACAATAAATAAGGATTTTTCTTTTTCGATAGTTTGTTCTAAATCTGCCATGTTAATATTACTTCTGCTCCATTATTATTTTGTACTGAAATTTTCCCATTTAGATTTTCAATCATTTGCTTGGTTATGAATAGGCCAAGGCCCATGTTTACCCCTTTTTCGGGTCTGCTAGAATAGAATGGTTTTCCAAAATTTGCTATAAACTTTTTATCAAAACCGGGCCCATCATCTCGTATTTTGATGGAATATTCCTTCTCGGTTGACTCCGCAATTAATAAAATTTCTTTTTCCGCAAAACTAATCGCATTTTTAATAATATTATTCATGGCAATATTGAGCTCGGGTGTAATTTGAATATTAATCGATTTTGACTGTTCATCCGACCGGTAATCTAAATCAATGGATTGATAATTATTTGCAAATTGATCACACAAGGATTGAACGTAGGCATCTAAAGACATATTACTAATCTCTGAGGAAAGTTCTTTGGACTCTGGGTTTGTCGACAGCTCTTTTAAAATAGCTTTACAACGATCCAGTTCAATTTTTAAGGTCTGAATATCCTCGCCGTATTTTTTTTTGAGTTCCGTGTCCTGATCAAAATCTCCCACAATAAGATTAATCGTATTCAATGGAGTGCCTAACTCATGGACAGCCGCTGCCGCCAATCCCCCAACCTTCAGCAATTCTCTTTCATTTTGAAGTTGCTTGCTGGCAAGTTCATAGGCTGTTTGGGTGCTTTTGTAATTCATGGAAAAGTAATACAAATAAAAAACTAAAAAAATACTACTGATGAATAACGAAATCATAATCGCTAGACTGTAGTTAATATTAATCTCAGGGCGCACAGACAAAGGGAGGTCGATATAAAAATTAAAAATAAGAGCATAACAAACCAGAGATAAACTTAAGATAACTAAAACTCTTTCAATCGTCAGATAA
>OAPS01000021.1_pt1 | contig 10969 bp, 9 predicted proteins | sample 1516251 | NCBI WGS metagenome assembly OAPS01 (sample SAMEA3275578, study PRJEB22092) | marine metagenome | biome: Marine; feature: Surface water; material: sea water | collected 2014-06-21T11:30:00+00 | depth 1 m
TTTTTTATTTTTAAATAAATTTGATTAAGACATATATAATGGTTACACGAATGTTTTAAAGATTGTTTTGGGAAGGAAAATTTAACACCGTGTAACCTCGATCAAAAGCACTAAACAATCTTTTGGAGAGAGACACTTAATTTTTAAACTAAGTTTATTACAAAAATATTAAAACCAAATTAATTTTAAATTACTGTGAATAAATAATGCTTGATTCTAGCTCCATTATTTTAGCTAATGCATTAAATTTCTTAGTAACCTGCTTAGAGACAATATCCATATGAACTCTAGGCACTTTCAAATATAAAGTTTGTCTTCTTTTGTAAATTTTAAATTCATCCAACAAAAGACTAGATAAAGAGGTTAATGACTCGGACAGTCTAAGCGCTGCCCCAACTCTCTTTGAGTTAATTATTTGATTATTAGTTAATAATCCCAAATATTTGTAGTTAGGATTATATTTTAAAGAACAGTGTCTCCAAAAACTTGCTAAAGCTATCATTATTCTTTCTTGATGTGAAAGTTGAAGAATTGGAGTGTTCAAAACTTCGTTAAAAACTAATTCAGCTTTTTGAAATGCCCCCAAGCCCCAGTCCATTTTACTTAAAACACAGGATAGGTTTAATAATTTGTCGTTAAATATTTCATTACCATCAAAAGCTGGTTTGATAAAATTGAAATATTTTAAATAAGATTTACCAAAATCACCTTTTTGAAAAACTATAGTATCTATATGTGAATTCAAAATATCTATTTTTGTTCTATCCCTATTATAAATAAAATCCATATGCCCCTCCCTAAGCCCACTTATAGAACAAATGACATATTTGGGATCAACTATCTCAATTAATTCATTAAGTATGATGGAGCTATAAGGTAAAAATTGTGTTCTAGATTTTGTTATTGGTTCTAATGGTTTAAGAGAGCTTTTATTTAGTTTTGAAATTTTATTTAAATATTTAACCGCTGTATATCTACTAAGTCGATATTGATGGATAATATGCAAGGGTTAATCATCCTGATAAATGTGATTTTTTAACAAAGCTCTCCAAGTTCCACCTACAACATACAAATTCTTCAATTTTTTTTCTATTAACCACTTATGTTCTTTAAGTATATTTCTAATATACTTCGGTAAATTTTTCTTTTTAATTATTGGATTATTCATTAGTCTCAAAACTCCAAGAGGCAATGATATCTTTTCATAAATTGTATTATTTGACACACGCGTTAGCTCTAAACTACCTCCGCCTAAATCTGCAACGATACCATCAATATTTCCAAATCCTAAAATGACGCCATTTGCTGCAGTCTCTGCTTCTTCCTCCCCAGTTAAAACCCTTGGCTCAGTATTAAAAATTTCTTCTACTTTGTCGAGAAATGGTTTGGCATCATCCGCCTCTCTAAGAGCTGCAGTGGCAACTATTTGTAAATTTCTTACCTCTGAAACTTCTAAAATCTCTTTGAATCTGTTAAGAACTTTTAAAGCGCTCACGCAACCATCTGCATTGAGTTTTTTAGATTTATCTAGATTCTTTCCTAATTTACAAACTGCTTTCTCATTAAACAATGGAATCGGATTCAGTTTAAAATCATCATAAATTAACATTCGAATTGAATTTGAGCCAAGGTCTATAATTGCTTGCTTTGTTTTTGTTTTTTCTTCTGATTTAAATAGTTTAATTATTTCTGTTTGCATTTATTCTACTAATTTTAAATTTTTTGGCTTAAGTTTAAGTGCTGATTTACCTCTTCCAGATAAGCTTGGGTTTTGCATAAAATAAGAATGTGCTGAAAAACTATTCTCACTTTTCTCCTTGTAGTAGTTGCCATCACTCTTTAAATACCAGCTTTCTGAATTATCCTTAAAATTTGCAAGCATTATTTGGTCTAGGATCTGTTCGTGCACAGTTTTATTATCTATAGGTATTATTAATTCAACTCTTCTATCAAGATTTCTTGGCATCAAATCAGCTGATGAAATGTATACACGATTCTCTCTTGCGGGCATAGGATAGCCGTTCGCAAAACAGTAGATTCTAGAATGCTCTAAAAATCGACCAATAATACTTTTTACTATTATATTTTCAGATAGATTTTTGACTTTAGGCCGAAGACAACAGACTCCTCTTACTGAAAGATTTATTTTTACACCCGCATTTGATGCTTGATATAATAATTTAATTATTTCTGGGTCAACTAAAGAGTTCATCTTAGCCCAAATTCCTGCTGGTTTTCCCGCTTTTGCATTTTCAATTTCATTATTAATAGAGTTGACAAAAAAAGATCGAACATTTAGTGGCGATAAAAAAATTTTTTCCAATTTTTTGGGCTTTGCATATGCTGTCACAAAATTAAAAAACTTTTCAACATCTCTTGCTAATTCTGCGTTTGAACTAAATAAAGATAAATCTGTATATATTGTTGCATTTACAGGATGATAATTGCCAGTTCCAAGGTGTACGTAGGTTTGTGTTTTCTTACCTTCTTTTCTAAGTACAAGACTTGCTTTGGCATGTGTTTTGTACTTGGCAAAGCCATAAACAATTTGAACTCCAGATTTTTCTAATCGACGAGATAATTCAATATTGGCTGCCTCGTCAAACCTTGCTTTAATTTCAATTACAGCAGTAACAACTTTTCCATTTTCAGATGCTAAAATTAAAGCCTTTACGATTGGTGAGTCTGGAGTTGTGCGATATAAAGTTTGCTTAATTGCAATGACTTTTGGATCTTTTGCGGCTGCTTGTAAAAATTGAATTACTACATCAAATGTTTCGAAAGGATGATGGACTACAAAATCTTTACTTTTAATGGCTGAAAAAAATTTATTGTCGAATTCCTTCAACCGTTCAACTTCTCTTGGCCTAAATTTTTTAAATGTTAAATTTGAGTCTTTTCTCTCACATACTTGAATTATATTTTGGATACCTACAAGTCCTTCTACTTGATAAACATGGTCTTGCTTAACTTCAAGAGTTTCAGTCAAAAAATCAATAAGCTCTGGATCTGAATTAGCTAATACCTCTAACTTAACAATATTTCCTCTTCTTCTTTTTTTCAAAGCCTTTTCAAAATATCTGACTAGGTCCTCTGCTTCATCATCAATTTCAATATCGCTATCTCTAATGATTTTAAATTGCACAGATGAGATTAGTTTATAATCAGTAAAAATTTCCTCCGCAAAAGAACAAATTATATCCTCGATTAAGACATACCGATCTGTTTTGTTCAATTTAGGTAAAGGTATAAATTTGGGTAAACTTTTTGGAATAACAACAATAATGTTTAACTCTTCAATACTATTAATATTAAATTTCATTAAAACAGCTTCCCCTTTATTAGGAATAAAAGGAAAAGGATGTGAGGGATCAATGGCTGTTGGAGTTATAATAGGGTAAATGTTATCTAAAAAATATTTTCTTAAATATTCGTGTGATTTTTTATCTAAATCACTAATTTTATAAATATAAATTTTCTCAGCTATTAGTTCTTTCTTGATCTTAATGTAGGCTTCATTTTGCTTGTGCAATAAATCTTTAGTTTTTAAAACAACATATTTTAATTGTTGTTCTGGTGTTAATCCATCAGCACTAAGTTGATCGTAATTATCTTTAATTTGATTAAACAATCCAGCTACCCTAACCATAAAAAATTCATCTAAATTTGTGCCAGCGATAGATAAAAATTTAACTCTTTCAAATAGAGGATTCGAAAGATCTATTGACTCTTCAAGAACACGTTCATTGAAAGAAAGCCAAGATAGTTCTCTATTGATTAAAACCTCATTTATATTTTTGTTTTGAGGCAGTAGTTTTTTATTCATAGCTAATATGGTAATTTATTTAATATGAAATTATATGTTATGCGTCATGCTAAATCTAGTTGGCAAAATGATGAATTAGAGGATTATGATAGACCCATCAAAAAAAGTAGTGAAAAATCTGTTAAACTGATTTATGAATTTTTTATTAAAAATGATATTAAGTTTGATTTAACTTATGTTTCTTCTTCAAAGCGAACATTACAAACCTTGAGAATTTTAAAAAAAAAAATTGATTTAGGAAAAATTAAGATTTTAAAAAAACTTTATTTAGCCTCTAAAGCACAATTGATATCTGTCCTAAGAAAAACTAATCCAATTTATAAATCAATATTATTAATTAATCATGAGCCATCAATAAAAAAATTGACTATTTTTTTATGTGGTACCGCAGGCAAAATAAATCAAAAACTTTTAAATAATAAGTTTTCAACATCATCATTTGCAGAAATAAAATTTGATTTTGATGATTGGAACAAACTTGCTGCAAAATCTGGAAAACTATGTAGATTTATTCGCCCAAAAGAAATTTAACCGTCCAAGGAGTAACCTGCGGATCTAACGGTTCTAATTAAGTCTTTTTTTCCCTCAATATTTATTGCTTTTCGTAATCTTCTTATGTGCACATCAATGGTTCTTTCCTCAACATAAATATTTTCACCCCAAATGTTAGTCAATAATTGCTCTCTAGAATAAACTCTTTTTGGGTTAGATATTAAAAAATCAATAATTTTAAACTCTGTTGGTCCTAACATCACCTCTTTCTCGGATCTAAATACTCTTTTTTCAACCCTATCAACTTTTAAATCCTCAAAATGAATCGTATCAGCTGTGACGCTTGGTCTAGATCTTTTTAGCAAAGCATTTACTCTAGCAAGGAGTTCTTTTTGGCTAAAAGGCTTTGTAACATAATCATCCGCACCAGTTTGAAAACCTTTTAATTTATCTTCTTCCTCACCTTTTGCGGTAAGCATTATTATTGGAATGTCTTTTAACAAATTGTTTTTTCTTAAAGTTTTACAAATTTCAATCCCTGAGATATCGGGCAACATCCAATCTAACAGAATTAAGTCTGGATTTTTTTGTTGAATTGCAAGTAAAGCTTCTTCTCCGTTGTTTGCAAAGTTTACTTTGTGACCTTCTTTTTCAAGATTATATTTTAACAAAGTAACAATTGGCATTTCATCTTCAACGATAAATAGATTTGCCGGCATTTCACCCCTTTGGTCTTTGACCTTCTAAATAATTTCCTGTTATTAAAAAATAAACTTGTTCAGCAATATTAGTTGCATGATCTCCTATTCTTTCAATATTTTTAGCAATGAAAAGTAGTTGAGTTAATTGTATTTGGTTTTTGTCTGTTTCTAATTTTTTAAGTACCATTTCCATATTGCTATTAGTTAATTGATCAATTTCTTCATCAGAATTCCAGACATTCTCTGTAATATCTTTGTCTCTGTGAAGATAAGAATTTAAAACTAAGTTAACTTGTCTGACAGTTTTTAGTCCTGATATTTCCAGTCCCTTGACAAGCTCTGGGGACATTACTTCTTGAATACTAATAATTCTTTTTGCAATATTTTTAGATAAATCACCTATTCTTTCTAAGTCTGATGATATTTTAAGAGCCACCACTGTTTCTCTTAGGTCGATAGCCATAGGTTGTCTAAGAGCAATTAAGTTAACAACTTGTTCTTCAATGCTAAATTCATATCGATCAATTTGTTCATCATCTGTAATTATTTTTTTTGCTAATTCTAAATCTTTTCTTACCATTGCTTGAATAGATAATTCTAATTGCTTCTCTGCTTTAGTACCCATTTTTACAATTGTATCCTTTAGCAATAATAGTTGCTCTTCGTAGGATTTTACGATGTGTGATTTTTCATTCATTTTAACCAAACCTTCCTGTTATATAATCTTGTGTCATACTATTACTCGGATTTTTAAAAATCTTATCAGTTGAATCAAATTCAATCAACTTTCCTAAGTGAAAAAACCCAGTTTTTTCTGAAACTCTGGCAGCTTGCGACATGGAATGAGTAACTATTACAATGGTAAAAGTTTCTTTTAATTCGCCAATTAAATCTTCAATTTTAGCAGTTGCAATTGGATCAAGTGCACTGCAAGGCTCATCCATTAGAATTACCTCGGGATTAATTGAAATGGCTCTTGCGATGCATAATCTTTGTTGCTGACCTCCCGACAATCCTGTTCCAGCTTCAGCCAGTCTGTCTTTCACCTCATCCCACAAAGCTGCTTTTTTTAGACTATCTTCAACAATTTGATCCATGTCTGTTTTATTTTTTGCTAATCCATGAATGGTAGGACCATAAGCGACATTGTCATAAATACTTTTTGGAAATGGATTTGGTTTTTGAAAAACCATTCCTACTTTTTCTCTAAGCTGAACAACATCTACGCTCTTATCGTAAATATTATGTCCATTAATTTCAATTGCACCATGAACTTTACAAATATCAATCACATCGTTCATTCTATTAATGCATCGAAGAAAGGTTGATTTGCCACAACCAGAGGGCCCGATTAAAGAGGTAACTTTGTTTTTACCGATACTTAAACTAACATCAAACAACGCTTGTTTTTCTCCATAAAAAACTGAAACATCTTTTGCTATAATTTTTTCTTCATTCATAATTACATCCATTTCCTCTCGAATTTTTGTCTAGCCCATACAGCTAGAGAGTTCATTATTATTAAAAAGCCTATCAGCAACATAATAGTTGCCGATGTTTTCTCGACAAATCCTCTTTCGGCTTGTTCAGACCATAAATAAATTTGGACTGGCAAAGAGGTTGAGGGGTCAGTTGGAACAGACGGTACATCTACCACGAACGCGACCATTCCAATTAGTAACAAAGGAGCTGTTTCACCGAGTGCTTGGGCTAATCCTATTATAGTTCCAGATAATGTACCAGGCATAGCTAAAGGAACAACGTGGTGCATAGTCGTTTGAACTTTAGATGCACCCACTGCTAAAGCCGCCTCTCTTATAGAAGGAGGAACTGCTTTGAGTGATGCTCTACAAGCTATAATAATTGTTGGCAGAGTCATGAGAGACAAAGTAATACCACCTACTAAAGATGTTGATCTAGGTAATCCAAACACATTTAATAAAATGCCCAGCGCTAACAAACCAAATACAATGGACGGGACTGCTGCAAGGTTATTGATATTAATTTCAATTATCTCTGTAATTTTATTTTTAGGGGCAAATTCTTCTAGATATACTGCTGCAAGTAATGCAATTGGAAAAGCCAAAATCAAACAAATAATAATAGAAAAGAAAGAGCCAATAATAGATCCGGCAACACCAGCAACTTCTGCATCTCTAGAATCGCCCTTGGTTAAAAAATAATTATTATATTGAGCTTTTATCCTACCTTGTGCCACAAGCGCATCATACACTTCTAATTGGAAATTATTAATTCTTCTTCTATCTTCAGGAATATCTCTTGGAAAATTTCCTTTATGCAACTGATCTAAATCATCTGATGTAGTTAAATATAAAACTTCTTTTTTTCCTAACACATCTGGATTCTCTAACAAATAATTTTTTATTTCTTGCTCATAATTTCCACTCAACATGGTTCTAATAGATTTTTCTTCCGCATCATTTGAGAATTTATAAAAACCAGTTGCGGCTTGATAGGTAACATCATAAAAATCTGCCTGCTTAAGATCATCTATCGATGGCGTTTGGGATGTTTCAAAACCTAATAATTTTTTACTATAATCCACCTCTACAGCAATAGTAGTTTTTACAAAAGCGGTGGCTCCGCCACTAAAAACTTTGAACAATAATAATGCTACAAAAAACAAAGCTGTAAGAATGGAAATAATTCCATACATTCTAAACCTTTGTTCTGCCGCATATCTATTTTTTAATCTTGTTTCTCTATTCATATTTCTCTCTATATTTTTTGACAAAGCGTAAAGCGATAAAATTTAAAATTAATGTTAAACAAAACAATGTTAGTCCTAAAGCAAATGCAGACTGCGTTTTGGCGCTAGTAAATTCTTGGTCTCCTACTAAAATCATGACAATTTGAGTTGTGATAGTTGTGGTTGCCTCTAAAGGATTAATCGTCAAGTTAGCAGCTAAACCGGCGGCCATAACAACAATCATTGTTTCCCCGACAGCTCTGGAAACTGCAAGCAAAATAGAGCCAACAATACCTGGTAAGGCCGCAGGAAAAACAACTTTTTTTATAGTCTCAGATTGAGTTGCGCCTAATGCCAAAGAACCTTCTCTTAAAGATTGGGGCACTGCATTAATTACATCGTCTGAAAGTGAGGATACAAAAGGTATGATCATGACACCCATGACCAATCCAGCTGCTAAAGCGCTTTCAGAAGAAATTTCTACCCCTATGGAATCTCCTATTACTCTAAAAAAAGGACCAACGGTCAACGCTGCAAAAAAACCATAAACGACTGTTGGTATACCAGCCAAAATTTCAATGATTGGTTTACCCCATTTTCGTTGTTTGAAAGAAGCATACTCTGCAAGATAAATTCCAGAAAATAAACCAATTGGCACCGCAACACACATAGCTATAAATGCAATAAAGGCTGTACCAGCAAATAAAGGAACTGCTCCAAACGCATCTTTTAAATCTTGAGCTTCAGCCGCAGTTAAAGCTGCACCTGCATCACGGACAAAAGCTTTTTGTGGTGACCAGCTAAGGCCAAACATAAAATCAAAAAAATTAATGGTTTGAAAAAATTTTATAGTTTCAAAAAGTAAAGAAAATATAATCCCAACTGTCGTTAAAATAGCAGCAGCAGATGATAAAAAGAGAATGACTGTAAATATCTTCTCTACTCCTTCGCGGGCATGCACATTATTACTAATTTTCCTATAAGCAAACAAAGTTGCAACTATGATGGCGCATAAAAATAAAACAATTTTGGATGATTGAGAAATTGATAAAAAATTTTGATATGAAAGAGCACCCTGTTTTATAGCCTCTGTAATATTTCCAGAAAAATTATTACCGGCTAAAGATACAATTTGTGAATACAGAAATGCTAACTCGTCTTTACTTAGTTCCTGTAATGATACCGACTGAATTTGACTAAGAATTAAATTTTTAACTACTAAAGGTTCTAATATGCTCCAAAATACTATAACCAAAAATGCAGGTAACGCACACCACAATGCTTGATAGTAACCATAAAATTGCGGTAAAGATTTAGCTTTAATGGCTGAAGTCGAAGAAATTTTTTTTATTCTTGATTGTCCGTAATAAAAACTAGAGATACTCAATAATAGTAGAACAAAAAGTAAGATGGAATTCAAAATATCCTCACAGTTTTTAAATTATTAGTTGAGGGCCTTTTTACAAAGGCCCTCAATTGATAAAACAAACTAGTTTAACGAAATAGTAGTTAATTGCGTACCAGCTGTTCTAACTTTATTATAAGTTTTATCATCAAGAGGTATTAAACCAATATCAGCTAAATATCCTTTTGGACCCATAGATCCTTTAGAAGTAAATTCAGCTAAAAATTCTTTCATACCAGGTATGACTTCAACGTGAGCTTTTTTCACGTAGAAGAATAATGGTCTTGCAATACCGTATGAATAATCTTGAATTGATGCAAGCGAAGGAGCTTTTCCATCTACTTTTGCAGCTTTGATTTTATCTTTATTTGCAATCAAATAAGAATAACCAAAGTATCCAAACATTTCTGGATCAGCTACAATTTTATTTACGATTAATGTATCGTTTTCTCCAGCTTCGATTGCAGCGCCGTCTTCTCTCACTTTAGCACATTCACCAGATTTTTTTCCTGCTGCTTTGTATAGATCTTTCGCTACTTGCGAGCAACCTTTTCCCATTACTAAATCATTCCAAGCATCTCTTGTACCTGATGTTGGTGGTGCAATCAGTATTTTGATTGCGTGATTTGGTAACGACTTATCAATATCGCTCCATTTTTTGTAAGGATTTGCAACAAGCTTACCATTTACATCTACATCGTGCGCAAGCGCTCTCCATAGTTGTTCTTTAGTAAAATTTATATCTTTTGCTTTTACTGATTGTGCAAAAGTTAAACCATCATTTCCAACAATGATCTCAACGATGTCTTTTACACCATTTTTCGCGCAAAGCGCTTTTTCATTAGATTTGATAGCTCTTGATGCATTAGTGATGTCAGGATGATTTACTCCAACTCCTGCGCAGAATAGTTTCATTCCGCCACCTGTTCCTGTACTTTCAATTACCGGAGTTTTGAATTTTCCACCTTTACCAAATTTCTCAGCAACTACAGTTGCATAAGGGTAAACAGTAGAAGATCCAACGATTTTAATTTGATCTCTTGCTGAAGCATAAGAAGTAACAACTAATGCAGCAACTAAAGATAAAATAAAGTTTAGTTTTTTCATTTTGTTTCCTTTTTTTATTTTTTTGATGCTAAATTTTTAATGCATCCATCTTTAATGATTATTACAAAGATGTTACAAATTTATTAAAAAACTAACTTTTTAGTTGAATTTTCTAGTTATAATAATTTCATTATAATTTGTAGCTAGATTTCCTCCACAGCTAAATGGCCTAACCTTGTTGGATAGGGCATATTTAGTCTCTGGTCTTAATGTAATTTCTAAATCGACAAAATCAACTAGCTTGTCCTTGAATCCAGGTAGAGAACTCACTTGTGACCAGCTGCTTGGAGCCATAAAAACTGAATTTAAATATCCTGAAGCTTGTGTGTAAATTGAATTACCTTCATTTTGGCCCATAAGCAGACTCTGCTTAATTATGTCAAAAACATTTCTGCATTTAATTGAGTCAGCCATATAAGTATCTTGCCTTAATCTTTGACTTAAAGGAATTGAAACAATCATCAAAACTCTTTCCTGCCTCGGAGAATAAATTGCATCTGTAAAAATATGAGATGATGTATTTTCGATTTCTTCTTTTAAACTCTCCTTTGCTAACTTTAAGTCTTCTCTTAAACGGAGTATACCAAGGTCAAAAACGGTTAGCTGTTGATTTTTCAAGATTGAAGCAATTTGAGAGTCTGAAAAGCTTTCAACTGGTGAAAGCATTAATGCTGCAATAATAACTAAAACTTTTTTTATTTTAGCCACAACATATACTAATAATTTAT
>OAPS01000022.1_pt1 | contig 10967 bp, 7 predicted proteins | sample 1516251 | NCBI WGS metagenome assembly OAPS01 (sample SAMEA3275578, study PRJEB22092) | marine metagenome | biome: Marine; feature: Surface water; material: sea water | collected 2014-06-21T11:30:00+00 | depth 1 m
TTGGAGATAGTGCAATGCACGGAGCTGAAGGAATTAAATTTTATACAAAGCTTAAAACAGTAACATCAAGATGGCCTTCTGGAATAAGATCTAATGCAGAATTTGTCATGCCAACAATGAAATAAGGAGAGAAATGAAAAAAATATCTTTAATAGGAGCAGGTCAAATTGGGGGCACTCTTGCTCACTTAATAGGAACTAAAGAAGTAGCTGATGAGGTGGTACTTTTTGATGTTGCAAGTGGTATAGCTAAAGGAAAAGCTCTAGACATAGCTCAATCTTCCTCTGTTGATGGTTTTAATGTAAAATTTTCAGGTACAGACAATTATGAAGATATAAAAGATTCAGATGTAATAATAATCACTGCAGGAGTTCCAAGAAAACCAGGAATGAGCAGAGATGATTTATTAGGTATTAATTTAAAAATTATTAAACAAGTAGCAGAGGGTATTAAAAAAAATGCACCCAATGCATTTGTAATATGCATTACAAATCCGTTAGATGTTATGGTGATGGCCTTTCAAAAATTTTCAGGCTTACCAGCAAATAAAGTAGTTGGAATGGCAGGAATTTTGGACAGCTCAAGATTTAAATTATTTTTATCCCTAGAGCTTAATGTTCCGGTAAAAGAAATTGAAGCAATGGTTATGGGAGGTCATGGAGACACAATGGTTCCCCTACCAAGATTTACAAAAGTTTCAGGTAAACCATTATTAGACTTAGTTAAAGAAGGAAAAATATCTCCAGAAAGGTTAGAAGAAATTAATCAAAGAACTAGAGATGGAGGAGCTGAGATTGTTAAATATCTAGAAAAAGGTTCTGCATTTTATGCACCAGCAGCTTCAGGTGTACAAATGGCAGAAGCATATTTAAAAGATGAAAAAAAATTACTTCCATGTGCAGTTCATTTAAATGGTGAATATGGAGTTAGTAATGTTTATGCTGGTGTACCAGTAATAATTGGTAAAGATGGTGTTGAAAAAATAGAGCAAATAGATTTAGATGAAAAAGAAAAAAAAGAATTTATGCACTCTATAGATGCTGTGAAAGCATTATGGGAAGCTGCATCTAAAATAGATCCAGATCTTTCTAAATAATGAATATTCACGAACACCAGGCCAAGCAAATTTTAAAAAAATATGGTGCGGTAGTTCCTGAAGGAGTTTTTGCTTTTACAGTTGATGAGTTGATTGAAAAAGCAAAATCATTAAAAACAGAAAAATTTGTTTTAAAAGCACAAATTCATGCTGGTGGACGAGGTAAAGCTGGAGGTGTAAAAATTTTAAACACAATTGATGAATTAAGTGTTGCTGCAAAAGAATTGCTTGGAAAAACACTCGTAACACATCAAACTGGCCCAGCAGGAAGAGAAGTAAAAAGATTATATGTAGAAGAGTCCTCTAATATTGATAAAGAATTTTATTTATCTTGTTTAGTAGATAGAGCAAGTTCAAAAATAGTATTTATATCCAGCGATCAAGGTGGAATGGACATTGAAGAAGTTGCAGAAAAAACTCCAGAAAAAATTATAACAACTAAAATAGATATTACTGATGAAATTTCTGATGCTGACTGTGAAAAAATAATTGCAATTTATGCTTTAGCAGATGATGCAAAAAAACAAGCAATAGCGCTGATAAAATCAGTATATAAAATGTTTTTAGGCACAGACGCCAACATGGTTGAAGTTAACCCACTAATATTAACTAAAGAAAAAAAAATAATTTGTTTAGATGCAAAAGTTAATTTTGACTCTAATGCTTTATTTAGACATCCTGAAATAATCGAGCTTAGGGATTTAAATGAAGAAGATCCCACAGAAATAGATGCGAGTAAACACGATCTTGCTTACATAAAGCTAGATGGAAGCATTGGCTGCATGGTCAATGGAGCAGGTCTTGCAATGGCAACAATGGATATAATTAAATTATATGGTGAAGAGCCAGCAAATTTTTTAGATGTTGGAGGAGGAGCTTCAAAAGAAAAAGTTTCAGCTGCTCTTAAGATTATTCTTTCGGACAAAAATGTTAAAGGCATATTAATAAACATTTTTGGGGGAATTATGAGATGTGATGTCCTTGCTCAAGGTGTTGTTGATGCTGCCAAAGAAATAAATATAAGTGTTCCATTAGTAGTTAGACTTGCAGGAACAAACTTTAAAGAAGGAAAAGAAATTTTAGATAATTCAGGATTAAAATTAATTTCAGCAGAAAATTTAGATGATGCTGCACAAAAAATAGTAGAGGCTATAAAATAGAATGTCAGTTTTAATTGATAAAAATACAAAAGTTATATGCCAAGGTTTTACAGGTACACATGGAACTTTTCATTCAGAACAAGCATTAAAATATGGAACTAATCTTGTGGGTGGAGTTACTCCAAAAAAGGGAGGACAAAAACATCTTGACCGTCCAGTATTTAATACTGTAGCTGAAGCAAAACAAGAAGTTGGCGCTGATGCAACTATGATTTATGTGCCAGCAAAATTTGCAGCGGCAGCTATTATAGAAGCAATTGATGCATCCATTGAGCTTATAGTTTGTATTACCGAAGGTGTACCAATTCAAGATATGCTTCGTGTAAAACAAAAGCTAAATAATTCAAAAAGCAGATTGATAGGACCTAATTGTCCAGGAATAATTACTCCTGATGAATGTAAGATTGGGATTATGCCTGGAAATATTCACAAGAAAGGTTCTGTTGGAATTGTTTCAAGATCTGGAACTTTAACTTATGAGGCAGTTGCACAAACAACTGAAAATGGATTAGGACAATCTACTTGTATAGGAATTGGTGGAGATCCGATAAATGGAACAAACTTTATTGATTGTTTAGATTTATTTTTAAATGATGCTGAGACGGAATCTATTCTTATGATTGGTGAAATTGGCGGTTCTGCTGAAGAAGAAGCAGCTGAATTTGTTAAAAACCATAAAATAAAGAAACCTATGGTTGGATTTGTTGCTGGAATAACAGCACCTCCAGGAAGAACAATGGGTCATGCAGGAGCTATTATTTCAGGTGGTAAGGGCGGAGCAGAAGATAAGATAAAAAAAATGGAAGAATGTGGAATTACAATTGCAAAATCACCATCAGAACTTGGCAAAACATTATTTAATAAATTATCTAATTGAAAATTATTTATCTGATATTATATCAATAGAATAGATGTCATCATCAAAAAATCTCGAATTCGAAAAAACTTCATTTCTTAGTAAGTCTAACAGTGCATTTATAGAGCAAATGTATTTAAAGTTTATAAATAAAGACAAAGATCTTCCTGAAAGCTGGCAAAATTATTTTGAGGGTATGAGTGAAGATTTAAGTATGATTGCCAAAGAAATTAATGGTCCATCATGGAATATAAAAAAAAAAATTGATATTGATGAAGTTGAAAAAAGGATTGAAGAAGATGAAAAAAAACTTTCTAATGAAGGCAACATTGCAAAAGTTAATTCAAAAGATTTAGTCAAAAGCAATATTAACTCAATTAGAGCTGTTGCGTTAATCAGAGCATATAGACAAAGAGGACATTTATTAGCTAAGCTTGATCCTCTAGGAATGATGGAAACAGAATATCTAGATGAACTTCATCCTGAGCATTATGGATTTAAAAAAGAAAATTATGATGAGAAAATTTATTTAGATGGCGTAATTAATAAAGAACACTCTTCTATAAAAGAAATATTAAATTTCCTAAATAAAACTTACTGTGGTCCAATTGGTTATGAATATATGCACATATCAAACCCAACAGAAAGAAAATGGCTTAGAGATAGAATTGAGCAAGATGAGAACTCTCTTCAATTTACGAAAAATGGTAAAGAAGCTATTTTAATGAAACTAATTCAAGCAGAAGGTTTTGAAAAATTTTTACATAAAAAATATGTGGGAACAAAAAGATTTGGTTTAGATGGGGGAGAAGGTTTAATACCTGCGCTAGAACAAATAATTAAAATTGGTGGGCAAGCTGAAGTTAAAGAAGTTAAAATTGGTATGTCCCATCGAGGAAGACTTAATGTATTAGCAAATGTATTACAAAAATCTTACAAAAGAATATTTAATGAATTTGCAGGAGATATTCAAACATCAGGGGAAGAAGGTGCAGGAGATGTAAAATACCATCTAGGAGCATCATCAAATAGAGAGTTTGATGGCAATTCTGTGCATGTTAGTCTTACAGATAACCCTTCACATTTAGAGGCAGTCAATCCTGTGGTACTTGGACAAACTCGAGCAAAACAATTTTTTCACAAAGATAAAGAAAGAAATAAAGTTATACCAATTCTGATACATGGAGATGCAGCCTTTGCTGGACAAGGAGTTGTGGCTGAATGTTTTGCCATGTCTGGTTTACCAGGCCATAATACCGGTGGTACAATTCATATTATTGTTAATAATCAAATAGGCTTTACTACAAGCCCAAGATTTGCAAGGTCATCACCATATCCATCTGATGTTGCAAAAATGGTAGACGCTCCAATACTTCATGTGAATGGAGATGATCCAGAAGCAGTTGTTTATGCAACAAGGATTGCAACAGAATTTAGATTAAAATTTAATAGAGACGTAGTGGTTGATTTAATCTGCTATAGAAGATTTGGACATAATGAAGGAGACGAACCTTCTTTTACACAACCTCTGATGTATAAAAAAATTAGGTCTCACCCCACACCAGTTGAACTATATGGGAAAAAATTAGTAAATGAAAATACACTTTCAGAAAGTGAGTTAAGTAAATTTAAAACAGATTTTAAAAATTTGCTTGATGATCAATATAAAAATGCAAAAGACTATAAACCAAAAATAGAATGGTATGAGGGAACATGGTCAAGATATAAACCAGAAAAAGGAAAAGATAAAAGAGGTGTAAGTGGCTATGATCAACAAAAACTTTTAGAAATTTCTGAAAAAATTAATGCAACTCCAGAAAAATTAAAATTACATAAAACTATTGTTAAAATTTTAGATGCTAGGAAAGCATCGGTATCTAATGGAAAAGGTATTGACTGGTCAACCGCTGAAGCACTAGCATTTGGATCATTGTTAGAAGAAGGTTATCCAGTAAGATTAGTTGGACAAGATTCTGGTAGAGGAACATTTAGTCAAAGACATTCAGTTTTGAGGAATCAAGAAGACAACTCTAGATATATACCTTTAAATAATATTTCAAAAAATCAAATGAGATACGAAATAGTTGATAGTTTTTTATCAGAATTAGCAGTTTTAGGTTTTGAGTATGGATATAGTTTAGTTGAACCTAATACTTTAACTATTTGGGAAGCACAATTTGGAGATTTTGCAAATGGAGCACAAGTAGTTATTGATCAGTTTATTGCATCAGGAGAAAGAAAATGGACTAGAGCATCTGGGCTAGTAATGCTTTTACCTCATGGATATGAAGGCCAAGGACCAGAACACTCTTCAGCAAGACTAGAAAGATTTTTACAACTATGCGCAAATGATAACTTACAAGTATTGAATTGTACAACACCTGCAAATTATTATCATGCTTTGAGACGTCAAATGCATAGAGAGTTTAGAAAACCTCTAATAATTATGACACCAAAATCTTTGTTAAGAAATAAATACTGTGTTTCAAATATAGAAGACTTTAATAAAGATACTTTTTTTCACAGAATCTTATGGGATCATGCACTAGATGAAGAAAATGGATTTATAAAATTAAAAGAAAGCTCAAAAATTAAAAAAGTAATTTTATGTTCAGGAAAAGTTTATTTTGATCTACTAGAAGCGAGAGAAAAACTTAAGAAAGACGATGTAGTGTTGTACAGAGTTGAACAACTTTATCCTTTTCCAGTTAAAAGTTTAGTTAGAGAAATCAAAAAGTATGCAAAAAATGCTAAATTTTATTGGTGCCAGGAAGAACCAAAAAATATGGGAGCATGGTTTTCCGTAAGGGACTATATACAATGGACATTAGAAACTATTAACGCTAATAATAAGGAAATTTCTTATATAGGAAGAAGTCCAGACGCGTCTCCAGCTACAGGGTTTGCAAAAAGACATATTTCACAACAGCAAGAAATTATTAACAAGGTTTTTGAATAAAAATGAGTGAAAAAATTTTAGTACCGGTTCTTGGAGAAAGTATTACTGAAGCGACAGTCGCTAAGTGGCTTAAGAAAGAAGGCGAAACAGTGGTAGCTGATGAGGCAATTGTAGAACTAGAAACTGATAAAGTTAATTTAGAAGTGCCATCTCCAATTGATGGGGTTTTGTCCGAAATAAATTCTAAAGATGGAGAAACAGTCGAAGTAGGTGCTCTTCTTGGTATGATAAGTCAAAATGGAGCTCAACTATCTGAAAAAAAGATAATTACAAAAATTGAACCTAAGAAAACAGAAAATAATGTAGTTAATTTAGAAATTAAAAAAGAAGCTCCTAAAGTTTTTAAAGAACCTGAAGAGGAAGAGCCATTAGTATTAACCAATGAGGTTAAAGAGGAGAAAACTAATTCTTCAAATAAAAATAATGAAATACTTTCACCAGCAGTAAGAAAAATTGTAGTTGAAAATAAAATTGATTTAAAAAAAGTTAGTGGCTCTGGTAAAGAGGGTAGAGTTCTTAAAGGTGACCTAATTAGTATGATGGGAGAGAACCCTCAACCATCAGAAAGAAAAATTAAATATGGTCAAGAAGAGAGAATTAAAATGTCTAGGCTTAGACAAACAATTGCAAAAAGATTAAAACAAGCACAAGAAAATGCAGCATTATTAACAACTTTCAATGAAGTTGATATGACTGGCATAATGGAAATGAGAAAAGAGAACCAGGAAGATTTCCAAAGCAGGTACGGAATTAAATTAGGGTTCATGTCATTTTTTGTAAAAGCATGTGTTGCTGCACTAAAAATGTATCCATCAGTTAATGCTGAAATTGATGGAGATGAAATTATTTATAAAAATTATTATAATATGAGTTTTGCAGTAGGAACTGAAAAAGGATTAGTAGTACCAGTATTAAGGGATGCAGATCAATTGTCATTTGCTGATATTGAAAAAAATATTAAAACTATTTCTGAAAAAGCGAGAGATGGAAAAATAACCATAGAAGACCTTCAGGGTGGAACTTTTACAATTAGTAATGGTGGAGTGTATGGTTCAATGTTATCTACTCCAATATTAAACTTACCTCAATCTGGTGTATTAGGTATGCATAATATAGTCGAAAGACCAATGGTAGTTGATGGTGAGATTAAAATTAGACCTATTATGTATCTTGCCTTATCTTATGATCACAGAATTATAGATGGAAAAGAGTCAGTATCATTCTTAAAAATGGTTAAAGAAAATTTAGAGGATCCAAGAAGGTTATTTTTAAATATTTAAATGTCAGATAAATTTCAAGCAGTAGTAATAGGTGGTGGTCCAGGAGGCTATGTGTGTGCGATAAGATTAGCACAATTAGGACTTAAAACTGCATGTATAGAATCAAGAGGTTCATTAGGTGGAACCTGTTTAAATGTTGGGTGCATACCTTCTAAAAACTTGTTAAATATTTCTGAAAATTATCATAAGGCGCAAAATTTTTCTAAACTTGGCATAGAGGTGGGTGAGGTAAAGCTTAATCTTCAAAAAATGATGCAAAACAAGGACAAAGCAGTAACAATTTTAACTAAGGGTGTTGAATTTTTATTCAAGAAAAACAAAGTCACTTACTTTAAGGGTACCGGAAGCTTTAAATCTGCAAATAAAATTTCAATATTAGATGATCAAAAAAAAGAAACTATAATTGAAACAGATAAAACAGTCATTAGCACGGGGTCAGTTCCAGTTGCATTACCAGGTATTGAATTTGATGAAAAAATAATTGTGTCTTCAACAGGAGCATTAACTTTAGAAACTGTGCCAAAAAAAATGGTTGTAGTTGGTGGTGGTTATATAGGGTTAGAGATGGGATCTGTTTGGTCTAGATTAGGTGCTGAGGTTCATGTGGTTGAATTTTTAGAGCATATTACTCCTGGTATGGATAGAGAAATATCTACAGAGTTTATGAAAATATTAAAGAAACAAGGAATTAATTTTCATATGCAGACAAAAGTAGAAGGAATTAAAAAAAATGCTAATGGTGCTATAGTTTCAACATCAGATAAAGATGGAAAAAAAGCAGATTTTGATTGTGATGTAGTTCTTATATCTGTTGGTAGAAAACCTAATACAACTAACTTAAATTTAGAAGCAATTGGTGTTGAATTAGATGAAAAGAAAAGAATTAAAACTGACAAAACATTTCAAACAAATATTAAGAATGTATATGCTATTGGAGATGTAATTGATGGACCGATGCTTGCTCACAAAGCTGAGGACGAAGGTATTGCAGTTGCAGAAAATATTGCAGGACAATCAGGACATGTTAATTATGATATTATTCCTGGAGTTGTTTATACAACACCAGAGGTTGCTTCAATTGGGAAAACAGAAGAACAATTAAAAGAAGCAAATACTAAATATAAAATTGGTAAATTTTCATTTATGGCAAATTCAAGAGCTAAAGCAATTGATGAAGCAGAAGGTTTTGTGAAAATCTTAGCTGATGAAAAAACAGATAGAGTTTTAGGAGCACATATTATTGGACCTCATGCAGGTGAATTAATTGGAGAAATTGGAGTAGCAATGGAGTTTGGTGCTAGCGCTGAAGATATTGCAAGAACGTGTCATGCGCATCCAACATTCTCAGAAGCTGTAAAAGAAGCAGCTTTATCAGTAGATAAAAGAGCAATACACTCTTAAAGTATTTTCATATTATAAAAATATGAAAGTACCGATTCTTATACCAAATATTTTTAATCATCCATTTACCTATAATTCAGATTTAAATTTAAAAGTTGGAGACTACGTGGCAGTGCCTTTTGGAAAGTCAGAGGTGACTGGAGTTGTATGGGATGATTTTGAAAAAAAAACAAACAAAAATTTTGCTATTAAAAAAGTTTTAAGAAAATTAGATGTTCCACCCTTAAAGAAAAATACAATTAAATTCTTAAATTGGTTTTCTGAATACAATATGACCCCTAAAGGTATGGCATTAAAATTGTTATTATTAAGTAGTGGCGCCATAGAAAGGTTACCAATTGAAGCTTATGAGCCATTCAAAATTGACATCAAAGAAAATGAAATAAAACTTTCTAAAGAGCAAAAAGATTCATTAAAAAAAATGAATGTATTAAATCAAAAATTTAGAGTTCATGTTTTACAAGGCACTACCGGCTCAGGTAAAACAATGGTCTATTTTGAGGCTTTAAAAGAGATAATTAATAAGGGTTTTCAGGGGTTAATTCTATTACCAGAAATCGGATTAACAGGACAATTTCAAAATAAATTTATAGAATTTTTTGGTTTCAAGCCTGCTGTGTGGCACTCAGGTATTACAAAAAAAAATAAAGAAATTATTTGGAGTGGAATAGCAAATGATAAAATTAAAGTTGTAATTGGTGCTCGATCTTCATTATTTTTACCTTTTAAAAAACTAGGATTAATCATTGTTGATGAAGAACACGATCAATCTTATAAGCAAGATGAGGGAGTAACTTATAACGCAAGAGATATGGCAATTTCTAGAGCATCCTTTGAAAATATTCCAATCAATTTAATAACAGCCGTACCCTCTATTGAAACTTATGACAATATTAAAAAAGGCAAATATAGTTTATCAAAACTTGATCAAAGATATTTAAATGCATCTTTGCCAAAATATGAAATAATTAATCTAAATAATTCCAAACTTGAATCTCAATCCTGGATAGCTAAAGAAACAATTGAGAAAGTAAAATTTCATCTTGAAAAAAAAGATCAAGTATTATTTTTTTTAAATAGAAGAGGATTTTCACCCCATGTATTATGTAAAAAATGTTTTACTAGTTATTCATGTCCAAATTGTTCAATAAATTTGGTTTATCACAAAAACAAACAAAATTTATTATGTCACTATTGTGGATACAAAACTTTACTAAATAGGGACTGCTCGAAAGAAGGAAAATGTGATTTTATTTTTAGTGGGCCTGGAGTTGAAAGGATATCAGAAGAAGTAAAAAAAATTTTTCCCGACAAGGAAACAGCTATATTTTCTAGCGATACAATGAATAAAAAAAGTTCAGCAGATGTTTTAGAAAAAATTATAGATAACAAAATTCAAATTTTAATTGGAACTCAATTAATTTCTAAAGGATTTCACTTTCCAAGTTTAAATTGTATTGTTGTTGTTGATATCGATTTATCATCACAAGGTCATGACCTAAGAGGCGCTGAAAAGAATTTACAATTATACCATCAACTTTCAGGTAGAGCAGGAAGAACAGGAAAGCCAGCAACTGTTTATTTTCAAACTTATAATTTAGATACCAAAATGATAACAGACATTACCAATAAAGATCCTGATATTTTTTTAGATAAAGAACTTGAAATTAGAAGGGAAAATAACCTTCCACCGTTTCAAAGATTTATTGCCTTAATAATTACTGGTAATAATGAAAGAGAACTTGAAAAAGAGGCTTATAAATTTAAAAGTTTTATAGAAAGTGCTGTTGATGGTAGAGTGCTTGGTCCTGTAAATGCACCTATATTTAGATTAAAAAGAAGATTTAGAGTAAGACTTTTGATCAGGGGTCGAAAATCTCTCAAGGTTCAAAATTCCCTTTCAAAAGTCATTGAAAAATTCAAATTTCCAGCTAGAATGAAACTAACGGTTGATGTTGACCCAATAAACTTCAATTAACAAAGAAAAAACAAGACTTTTAGACAATGTGTGACTTGAAGAGCTAGGAGTCATATGTTAATTAAAACAAAATTTTAATAAATCTTCTAATATTTATAAGGAACAATAAATTGAGCAAAAATAAAGGTTTTTCTGAAACATCGGCAGGTAGATATTCCCTGGCACTTTATGAATTAGCCATAGAAGCTAATAATTTAAGTGAGATCGAGGTTCATTCTGCTTCAATTATTAACTTAA
>OAPS01000025.1_pt1 | contig 10438 bp, 12 predicted proteins | sample 1516251 | NCBI WGS metagenome assembly OAPS01 (sample SAMEA3275578, study PRJEB22092) | marine metagenome | biome: Marine; feature: Surface water; material: sea water | collected 2014-06-21T11:30:00+00 | depth 1 m
TGTCTTTCTATTTTTCTTTCGAGTTGTTGTAGTATGTCGCTTGACATATCTATCTTTTTACCGTTAGGGCAAGTTAGTATATATTGCATAGTTGTTAATTTTAGTAGAAGTTGCTGTGAGAATCGAACTCACACAAGTGATAGAGTTGTTATTCGTACTATCGTTGTCACTTGCAACCATTGCAACTGGTTTTACCGCATGCTCGTTTTATTTTATGTCGCTAAGGCGATAGCTCAACTACGACATTAGTTATACTGAATTTAAGCAGTTTGTTTCAAGTTATAGTACTTCAGTATTTTGAAGTGCTTTTGGAATTGAAGTGGAAGAAGTATAAGATTTATACTTTAGCCAGCAAGATAAGTGGTCAAGATTTTCAGACATTAGCTCATACGCTTTATCGTGATTGTATTTGAATGTTTTACCATTTTTGAATGTAACTTCGATGATAGTATTTTGACCGATTAGGTTTTGACGAATGACGAATCTTTTTGATTGAATTGAATTTTGCATAGTTATGAATTTAAGTATTTATATTTGTTATTTAGTATTTATATTATTATCCAGTTGTATCTGTATTTTGTTTGTAAAGAGTGTAGATTTATTTATTACTTGTTTTTGTTAGGTAGTTATAACACTACACTTCTTTGTATGTACTTGAAAGTATATTTAAGAATATATGAGTAAACATTTCCAGTGAATCTGTTTTGTTTGTGTATTTTCCAGATTGATTTGATATTTCTTAGATAAGTTTTCATAGTGTTGTTAGTTTGTTTATTAGTTACATTATTATTATCCAAATGGTATTGTATTTTGTTTGTAAAGTATAACAATTAGCTTAGTAGCATGTAGAAAAAATTCAAAACATTCTACGTAACGCATTGAAAATCTGATATATATGTGTAGAAAAATCTGAAAAGTTGGGGGGCCCGGTGAAATAAAAATCGTTTTTGTAACGTATTGATTGTCAGGGGGATAGGGGGTAGCACTATACCCCTATATTTGTAACGTGGTTTTTTAGCACAGTGTGACATTAGGGTTATAAGTATATAGAGTAACAGGCTATTGTCACCCTACACGTAGTTTGTAAACTTTCACTTTTATCTGTAAGTATATATCATATAAAAGAATTAGAAAACAATGCCCGATATTTCATCATACAAAATAAATTCCACGCCAGAAGGATCTGACATACTTATAGGGACAGATGTATCTAACGGGCAGACAAAGAATTTTAGCGTTCAGTCGTTATCTGTAGCGGCTGTAAATAATTTTTTAAAGCATACAACCTGGCAGTTTGTTACATTAGATCCAGATCCAGACCCTAGACCGGAAGGTAGTATATCATTTGAAGATTACGGCGGGCAGTCTACGCTGTGGTCGGATATAAGTAGTTTATATATAAATGTTCAAATGCCAGCTACATCACCTGTAGCTTTACCGTACTTGCAAAGACTTATAGGTTACGATATAGTAATACAAGATATAAGATCATTAGGCAGGTACGGCGTTTATAGATTAACAGCATTAACACCTGTTGGCGCATCTGTGTATAACATGGAGCTTACATATGTGACTGGTAGTTCAACAATACAAGCGCTTCAATATTATTCAATTCAAATAGATGAGGTAGAAGGGTTTGACTCTAATTTTGAATTTACACAAGGAGTTCCATCAATAACATGGGACGTAACGCATAATTTAAACAAGTTTCCTTCTATATCAGTTGTTGATACCGCGAATACAACTGTAATAGGTGATTACGAATATATAAATAAAAACAGAGTAATATTACATTTTTCATCAGCCTTTGCTGGAAAATCATTTTTAAACTAAAAAACAATGGCAATACAATTTGTAAACAACGTAGATTTTAACTTAAACCAAGCTGAGTCTATAGTAATAGAAAAACTAGGATCAGATCCTACATCTGATTTAGTTGTAGGTAGAATAATATTTAACACAGCATCAGACACGCTTAAACAATATGTTGCTAACGCTGGAAGCGGTAGTCCTGGTTGGGTTGAAGTAGGTGGTGGAGTAGAGTCTGTTGGTCTTTCAATGCCAGCTGCTTTCGCAGTATCAAACTCTCCAGTGACAAGCACTGGTACTTTAACTGTAGTAGGCGCTGGCGCTGTGAGTCAGTACATAGATGGAACAGGCGCATTACAAACTTTTCCTACTATACCAACAGTGCCTTCTAATATTGTAGAGACGATTGATACTACAAATGGTACCTATATTAATCTTACACCAACCACAGCAACAGACGGGGATGTAACGGTAACTGCAGATTTAAGTGCGGTTGATGGTACGTCAAGCACAGCAACTAGATTTTTATCTAAAGACAATACTTGGGATATTCCTTCTTATACTGCAAACACAAACGAAACATACACATTACCCGTTGCTGCAGGCGGCACTAATTCTGCTATTCTTAATTTAACAGCTGGTGGTACTGGTTCAGGTGTTAAATCTACTGTAACAATAAATGGAGACAGTAACACTGTTAAAGTTACTGAATCCACTGGAAACAACGGAAGTATAACTCTTGATCTTCAAGACGATGTTGAAATTGCAGGTGATTTGTCTGTAGGAAATAACCTTACTGTTGATAATAATACTATTTTAAGTGGAGAGTTGGAAGTTTATTCAGTTGCAACTTTTTCAAGTCAGGTAACCATACCTGTAACTCCAACAGCAGCAGCTTCAGCGGCTTCTAAAAGCTATGTAGATTCTACGCTAGCAGGTTCAGGAGCTTTAATATTCCAAGGAGGATATAACGCAGCAACTAACACACCTGACTTGGATGTTAGTCCAAGTTCTTCAATTAAACAAGGTTGGACATATGCAGTAACAGCTGCAGGTAGCTTTTTTGGAGAAGCAGTTGAAGATGGTGATTTACTTATTGCTGAATCAGATGCTCCAACAACATTAGCTGCTTGGACAGTTGTTCAGAATAATATAGGTATTGCAACAGCAGGATCTACAGATGGAGGTACAACAAAAGGTATTGCAGGATTTAATTCAGCTCACTTTAATATAACATCAAATGGATGGGTTTCTTCTGATATTTATGGAGGTGGCTCAACATTAGGTATTGTTCCTTCAGGAGGTGGAAACACTACTTTTTTAAGAGGTGATGGTTCATGGGTAACGCCAACAGACACAAACACGCAAAGAGCTGCAGGAACAGGTTTAAGTTTATTAGGTAATACTATAAACGCAAATGTAGATGGAACTCAATCTGTAGCAGCAAACACATCTAGTTCTACAGCATCTAGAACATATAAGGTTCAAGTTGATTCAGGAGATAACTTAGTAGTTAATGTACCATGGGTAGATACAAATACTCAAACAGTAACTAGTGTTGATGAAGTTGCAGCAGGTACTTCAACAGGTACTCCGATTGTAGTTAATCCAACTACAGGAGATGTTAAAATTCAGTCAATGGCTTATGACGGAGGTAGTGATGTAGGTCACGTTCCTGCAGGAGGTAGTTCTTCTACATTCTTAAGAGGTGACGGTTCATGGGCAGTTCCAGTAGACACCGGAGCTTTAGGTGATAGAGTTGCTTTAACAGGTGGTGTTCAAGCTGGTGGTTTAACCACGTTTACATATGCCGTTACCAACTCTTTTGCAGGTGCTAGCGCTATAGACGTTAAGTGCGAAGTTATATCTGCCGCGGGTGAAACAGTTTACGCAAGCGTTACAAGATCAGGTGCTAATTTAATCGTTGAATTTACAGGAAATATTGCTGATAGTGCTTACGAAGTATTACTTACATATGTAGGGTAATAATAAAATAATTAAATAATATGCCAATTAAATTTTTAAATGATGTCGCGGTAGATACTAGTGTTCTATTTGTAGATACAGCAACTGACCGTGTTGGTATTGGAGAACCTAACCCTGACACCCTTTTGCACATTACAGGGGACTCACCAACTATAAAATTAGAAGATAATGTAGCTGGGAACTACTATAACCCAAAAATAGAATTTTATGGGTTTGCCGAAGGAGGCACGCTGGAATATATAAGTAACCCAGGCTTTAATGGGATGCGACTTCATTACCGTAATAGCTCTTTAAATGATGACACTTTTTTAAATTTAAAAAACGGCTTATGTGAATTGGAATCAGTTGGGATTACCAACGGGGTTACTTTAAGAACTGACGGCGTGTTGCAGGTAAATGGAAGTAACAATTCTTATTTTTCAAACGGTAACGTTGGAATTGGAATAACTAGTCCTAGTCAAAAACTACACGTATCAGGTAATGCAAGAGTAACCGGTGCATATTACGATTCAAATAATTCTCCAGGTACAACAAACCAAGTATTATTATCTACAGGTACAGGCACTGATTGGATTGACGGTACAGCTATACCCGGCCTTGTAGACGGTACTGGCACAGGTAATTACGTAGCTAGATGGACTGGGACAGAATCAATAGGTACAGGCGTTTTATATGATAATGGATCCGCTGTAGGAATTAGTGCAACAAGTTTGTATAGTAAGCTTCATATTGGTAACTCCTCTAATAGTAATAATAACTTACTAACAATGGAATCGAGTGGGGCTGTTTGGGTACATTTAAAAACTCCTAGCAATACTCAAAGTCAAATAGGTTTTGGCAACAGTCAGTATGTTAACCAAAATACAAGTGGTAGAATAGTATATAACGCAAGCACAACCACAGCAAATAACTATATGTCTTTTACAACTAACTTTGCTGAGGTTATGAGAATAACTAATAGTAACGTTGGGATCGGAACTACTTCGCCTAGCTCAACACTTGAAGTTTCCGGAGAAATTGATTGTCAAGGAAGTGATGGTTACCGTATAGAAGGAAAACCTTTCGCTAACTTTGGGTCGGATTTACTTACTTTAGGGGATTTTGATGGGGAAGGATATGCTACTCGTATAATGGGTAGTAATTCGTCAGAAGTAATGAGAGTTACTGGTAACAACGTCGGGATCGGGGTGACGAACCCACAAGAAAAGCTTCACGTGGAAAATTACACTACCGGAGAGTCTCACCAAGCTATGTTTAAAGGCGGTGCAGTTACCGTTGGGGATTATTCTTACATAAGCTTAAATAACGGCTATAGCGCAGAATACAATAAAGAAGTAAGACTTGCAGCCGTTGCGGAGCTAAGTACTTCTAACAAAACAGGATTTGCGATATTAACATCTCCGGACGCAAATGGCGCTAGCGGTCACGAAAGATTAAGGGTGACTGCTGATGGCAACGTAGGGATTGGGACGACTAGTCCTGAATCTAAATTACAGGTAAACGGAGGTGTTCAATTAGCTAATGATACAGCAGCAGCTTCAGCCAGTAAGGTTGGAACACTTAAGTATTATACGTCAGGTAATAATAGTTATGTAGATATGTGTATGCAAACAGGAGCAACCACATACGCGTGGGTTAATATAGTACAAAATAGTTGGTAATATGGGAAAAATAATGCAAGCCGACACGTTTCACGGTCAGACAATGTTTTTAAACTGGAGAGGATATCACAGTAATACAAGTAACGGCGTGCTTTACGATAGCGGATGGAGTACTACTTTGACATATCCATATGCTACAATTATACCGCCATTTAAAGGCTGTGTTAATAAAGTAAATGTAACAAATAATCCATACAGTAGTTACACTTCAGGCCCGACTGGGTCTTCTGCCACTGTAAGAGTTCTTGTAAATGGAAGCCAGCAAGACGAGATAACGGTATCTTACACAGCTGGTACAGCTGGAGAGGTAATTAGTTTTAATTTTGGAGAAGACGTTGAGTTCAACGCTAACGATAGGGTTCAACTGCAATTTCAAGCGAATGGTTTTTGGAGATATATGAACGTAGGAATACAATTAAAAGAATTAGCTTAAAATAAATATCATGATAAACTACGAGTGGGATTGTAGAACAGTGGATGTTTATCCACAAAATGGAGAATACACAGACGTCGTGTACAATGTACATTACCACGTAACTGGTGAAGATAATGAGACCGCTTATAGAAGTGATTTTGTTGGAACTCAAATTTTAAACGTTAGCAGTATAGCAGATTTCACAGCTTTTAATGATTTAACAAACAAAGATGTTGTTTCTTGGTGTAAAGCCGCTATGGGGCAAGAGCAAGTTGCCCAGATAGAGGCTATAATAGCTGCCGCTATTGAAGATCAAACAAATCCTTTTTCAGTAACTCTTACTTTAGAAAACCAATAAAATAAGTAATTAATAAATATAAAATAAACAAAAATGGCAAATACATATTCTTGGAGCATTAACGCCCTTGACACATACCCATCGCAAGATAGCCTTACTGATGTTGTATACAATATACACTGGGGCCTTACGGCTACTTCAGATCAAACAGATGCCGATGGAAATGCCTATACATCTAGCGCTGTTGGAACTCAAATTGTAGAAGACGCTAACCCGGATAGCTTTACAGTGTTTAATGATCTTACTCAAGCCGATGTAGAGAGGTGGCTAGAAGCAAGTGATTTAGACGTTGATGTTATAAAAGCAGGCCTTGATTCTCAAATTACAGAAAAAATTACGCCAACAAGCGTAACTAAAGCCACTCCGTGGTGAATTATTATTAACAATTAAATACATAAAATGGCAATAATTTATAGCTATCCATCAGTAGCAAGTTTACAAACCACTGATTTATTTATAATATCAAGAGTTCCAACAGATCCAGATAAGATCTCTAACTTCAGTGTTAGTGCTGATGCGCTTGCTTCATTTGTGACAGCGCGTGTTAACTTAAACTTCTTAGGAGACACTGGAACTGGAATTGTAAAATTAGACACACAGAACTTAAGTGTTATAGGTACTACAAATGAGATAGAAACAACAGCTAGCAACCAAACTTTACAAATTGGACTGCCAGACAACGTAACAATAACAAACAATTTAACTGTTGGTTTTGATTTTACCGGAAATAGAGGTGTTTTTGCAAATGATCTTACCGTTGGTGCGGACTTATCAGTTAGCGGTGAAACGGAAACAAGTACGTTACAAGTTAATAGCACTGCATTTATAAACGGTCCGTTAACAATAGAAGGCAATATTAATCTGACAGAAAATGGTCGGATTATAAATCTTGAAGATCCTATTAACGCGCAAGACGCAGCTACAAAAGCTTATGTTGATTCACAAAACACTGGTCAGGTAACAGGTACTGGCACAACTAACAACTTGCCAATATGGTCAGATGGGCCAAATAGTGTTTTAGGTGACTCTGGTTTTTATCAAGTTCCTTTAGGTGCTGCCACGATAAATGCTATTGGTTTAAATACAACTCTTCTTAGTACTAACTATGGTGAATATCCAGATTTAAGAGTTGCTTCAAGATCAGATAATGATTTAGCTGTATTAGATTTGTTTAGAAGAGACAACAATGTTTTAGCTGGAGAAAATGTTGGAATGCTACAATACAGTGTTCAAGATGATGGTCAATATGCTGTAGCGCAAATGTCAGTTCGGACTTTAACCACATCCGGAACTGGTGATTCAGGTGGTGGTAAATTTGTATTTAAAACATCTCAAGGTGGAAGTGTCGGTCCCGGCCAAAATACGCCAGAATCAAGATTTACTTTAGATTACAATTCAGCAGATTTTTCAGTACCTGTAAATGTAACGAGTACTACGCGATCAAGCTTTGCTGGCCAAGTAACAATACCACTTACTCCTGTTGCCAATACAGACGCGGCTTCAAAAGGTTATGTTGATGCTGTTGCAGGCGTATTAGTTACGTTAGTTAATTTTAACTTTGCTGATGATACAGCTGCAGCCGCTGGTGGTATACCAGTTGGTGGTTTATATCATAACGCAGGGGTGGTAAGAATAAGACTTACGTAAAAATTACTAAAAACAAGTGAGTATATAAAATATACCCTGCTCGGGATAGAGCAACCAATTACACTAATTTAAAACCAAAACCAATGACACTATTTTATTCGACTAGTACGTGGAGTAGTCAACCACAAGTAGGTGAAAAAACCATTAACCTTTGGAAACATGTAACAGAGAAAAAACACTGGCGCATAGTACAATTACCAAATGGTTTTTACCAAACAGAATACCTAGATCCTAATAAAGAAGATTCTTGGATCGACGTAACGAGACGCGAAACCATGGAAGGAGCTGAAGCCGCTATTGATGCTAGCATTAAGCATTACGAGAAAAAGCTTGGTTACTTACGCGGACCACAAGTCGTTAAGACCTTTGAATAATACTTTATAATAAAATTAAATTAAATTAAATCATGACTGACAAAATTGTCAAAAATCTTAACTTTGGTCAAGAGGCTAAAGATAAGGTGTTTAAAGGTATAGATAAATTAACAAAGGCTGTTAGCTCCACACTTGGGGCTAGCGGCCAATGTGTAATACTAGAAGATGATCAGGGCAAACCTGTCATAACAAAAGACGGTGTAACTGTAGCAAACGCTATAACACTGTTAGACCCAGTAGAAAATATGGGTGCTACGCTTCTAAAGGAAGCTGCTAGAAAAACTGTTCAAGAAGCTGGCGATGGAACAACAACGGCTACAGTACTAGCGCACTCAATCTTAACTGAGGCTTATAAAAACCTAGATAAAGACAACGTACGTAATATCAAAAATGGTATTACCACAGCTGTTGATAAAGTCGTTAAGTACTTAGAGAAAAAAGCCATAGCAGTAGAGGGTAGCATGCTTGATGATGTAGCGGCTATTAGTTGTAACAACGATAGTGAACTAGGTAAAATTATTGGCGATGCTTTTAAAGCCGCTGGAGAAAATGGAGTTGTCGTAATGGAACCAACGACTGAAGATAAGACAGAGTTTGAGCTTGTCGATGGTGTACAATACGAAAAAGGTTTAACCAACTCTCATTTTATAACTAGTAAAGAAAAGCGTATAGCAGAACTTGATAATCCTCTCGTGCTGCTAATCGAGTCACCAGTAGAATCAATACGTAAGATTCAATCAGTGCTCGAGTATGTTATTAAAAATAAAAAGCCTTTGCTTATTATTGGTGATCTGGAAACAGAAGTGTTAGCTACGCTAGCAATGAACAAAGTAAAAGGCAATATAAAAGTAAATGTAGTGAACGCGCCTACGTACGGTATAAACAAGAAAGATACACTTTCAGATTTAGCCATGCTTACAGGCGCCACTGTTATTAACGAAGATCTTGGTGATGACTTAGATGTTATTAACCCAGACTTTTTAGGATCATGCTTTAAAAGCACAACTAACGATACAGAAACAATACTACAGGTAGATATATCTACCGATGAAATAAAAGAATTAACTAGTTCAGTAAAAGAGTTAATAGCTAAGGCAAAAGCCCCTGGTGAAGTTATAAGACTTGAAAAGCGCTTAGCTAGATTATCAGCTAAAGTTGCTGTAGTTAAAGTAGGGGCTAATTCTGAAATAGAATTAAAAGAAAAATCAGATAGGGTCGAAGATGCTATCTGTGCTACTAAAGCCGCGGTAAAAGAAGGTATAGTATCTGGAGGTGGTATAGCCTTGCGTGATGCATCAAATAAAACCAAAGCAAAAGGCATTGGTGAAAAGATATTGCTAGAAGCTATTAAAGCTCCGTTTAAAACTATACTAAAAAATGCTGGACTGGAAGAGGTTGGTACGCCCGAAGAAGGTATGGGTGTTAATGTAGTTACAGGTGAAACTGTTCATATGGTTGATACAGGGATTATAGATCCGCTGCTTGTAACTAAAAGCGCGCTCAAACACGCGGCTTCAGTGGCTACCACTATACTTTCTACAGATTGTGTAATCAATAATTTAAGAGTTGGTGATGAAAGCAATAGGTAGAAACATAGTAATAAAAAAGAAAAAAGAAGATACCATCAAAAAAACAGATGGTGGTCTTATGTTAACTGGTAAGCAAAGGGTTGATGTTCGTTATAAAGAGGCAACTGTACTTCATTGTGGTGATGATGTTAAGGGTATAGAAGAAGGTCAAACAATATTCTATGACAAAAACGCTAGCCACCGCCTTGAAGTAGATAAAGAAGTTTTTTATGTTATAAAAGATATTGACGTTGTAGTTGTACTATGAGAATAGATGCTAGCGACATTAGGGATTTAAATCTTCTTAAACACTATCGTATAATACGTAAGTGGGCTTGTAAAAACAATGGTTTAAACGATGCAGAACTAGAGCTTTTGATTTATTTAGACTGCATGGATATGTTTACTAGAAAAGATTTTCAAGATGGCGTATATTCTTTTAGTTGGGATAATCGCAGGTGGAATAAGCTTTTACAAAATGATTGGATTACGCTTTGGCGAAGAAATAATAGAACTACACAGAAGTACAATATATATAAAGTTTCGTTTAAAGGTAAACAATTAATATCAAGAGTATATAAAATAATTCCGGAAGCTTCATAAGGCCTATGATATCCAAT